>JAEEGK010015776.1_pt1 | contig 16688 bp, 13 predicted proteins | sample 8958771 | NCBI WGS metagenome assembly JAEEGK01 (sample SAMN16246547, study PRJNA631951) | gut metagenome | biome: gut microbiome; feature: rumen; material: SC-attached | host: Bos | place: Iran: Karaj | collected 2018-10 | reverse complement strand
TCCCTGAGTTTTGTGATGCTTCTGGTGGCACTTTTGTATTTTCTTGTGCGCGACAGATTTTTCGCGGAGAAACCGGAGCCTGCTCCCATGGCGGCGGTTCCTGTGCGTCAGGAGCGTGAAAGACATGATGTTTCGTTCTTTATTGCAAACGCGCTTGATGTTTTTTTGTCACAGGATGCTGAGGTGTCCTACATAGAGTACTCACAGGAGAAAAAACCGCAGGTTACTGTCCGTTCGGGCGGACTTCACAGGGAGCAGATTGAGGAGACCGTGGGAAGCGCCTTCTTCGGCTCTACGCTGTCGTTCTCTGCAACAACATACCGTGACAAAATACCGTACCTGACTGTTGTGGTTGACTGTGACAACCCGGAGATGCGGACGGCTTCGTTCGCGGATATTCCGTCGTCAATAGCGGCTATACGTGACGCGGTGTTTTCCTGTGACGGGCTTCCGGTGTCCGAGGACTGCGAGCTAAGACAATATCAGTGTGTCATTCCCTATTCTGGATTCGGAGATTTCCTTTCCAGATTAGATAAAATACAGGAAGATATGAAAGCTGGTTTCCAAAGATTCGTTTTCGATTACAGCAAGGAAATCGGAAGCTTCAACTGTGTCATAGTCCTGGACAGGATGAAGGGTGAATCTGTGATTCCGTTGGAAAAACTGTTCGGAGTTTTCAAGGCTCCTCCGGTAACGGAGAAAAAAGAGGCAGTTCAACCGTTACCCAAGAAGCCTGTCGTTCCTGTGCAAGAGAAAACAGAGCCCGCCGCGGAGCCGGATGAGTCCGTTCAGGAGACTCCTGTAGCAGTCGTTGATTCAAGCTGGGTACCTGTCGGAAAAATGCCGGGACCGGACGGAAGGACTGTTATTTACTACCGCACCAAGGATGGAAAAATCGTTTACGAGTGGGAATAGTTTCTTGATGATATACGACACCGGTAAGCGATGTGAAGGGCGCGACAGCGTTCCGAAGCGGGAACCGCGTAGGAATGAAGCGATAGCGGAACCCGGAACGTAGCGACCGCCCGCGCAGGGGGCGGGGACCGCCATAAAACTAAATACCATAAAACTAAATATTTTTGGGAAATTTAAGAAAAAAATGTGCATTTTATGCGGTATTTATTTGCAAAACAACCAAATATTTACCCTTAGAGAATTCTTAACAAATTCTAAAATTTGCTTGACATTTTTTTTTAGGTATGGTATGTTTATATCAGCTTGTAAATAAGCTGATAAACTCTCTCCGATGTCCGGCTTGCTGGACGATGGGGGTCGATAAGCGTTGCTTACCGACCCCTGTTTTTTTTGTCCGCACATATAGTCTCATGCGCTGTAAAAGCGAAATCATGTGTTCATTTTTCATGTAATATTACTGAAAAAAGCTGCGTAGCTGGAGTTTTTCGGAGCAAAATCCAGCGATAGCAGCTTTATTTTGTAACTGGGATTTGAAAAGATTTCTTTCGGCTTTACAGCGTTTCCTGTTTTGCTATCGTTGTGCTTCCCGGTGGAACGGAGCTCGTCAGCCACACATTTCCGCCGACCGTGCTTCCCTTCCCGATAACCGTATCGCCGCCAAGGATCGTCGCGCCTGCATAAATCGTTACATTATCTTCTATTGTAGGATGCCGCTTCTTGTTGGTCATAGCTTTTTTCACGCTTACAGCTCCAAGTGTCACTCCCTGATACAGTTTCACGTTGTTGCCGATTATTGTCGTCTCTCCAATTACAATTCCCGTTCCGTGATCAATAAAGAACGACTCGCCAATCTCTGCGCCCGGATGAATGTCTATACCTGTCTTTCCGTGGATATGCTCCGACATGATTCTCGGAATTATCGGCACACCATTTATATGAAGAAAATGAGCTATTCTGTATACTAAAATCGCCTCAAGTCCCGGATATGAAAGGATAATCTCCTCGACACTCCTTGCCGCCGGATCTCCGTCAAGAACAGCCTTCGCGTCAAGCATTATTTTTCTGCGGATTTCGGGAATCTCTTCTATTAAAGAAAGAACCGTCTGCTCCGCAAGTTTGAAGCAATGCGAGTCCGCCGCACCTTTTTTCAGATAAATCAAGGCTTTCTGAGTTTCCTGCGTAAGAACCGCCGTTATGCGATTAATCCGTTCGCCCGTAATGTAGCGCAGGTTGTACGAGTCAAGATATTCAGCACGTCTGAATCCCGGGAAAATAAGCGCTTGAATGTCGCTCAGCGCGGATATAACATTCTCCCTGTTAGGAAATCCTTCGGTTTCGGACAAATTAATTGCGCCGTATTTGTCGTAGGATTCAAGAATCGTTTCGGTCAGAAAGTCTATGTTTTTCATAGCATAAATATATAGAGGAATGTAGAAAAAAACAATTGCCTAGAGAGGGGCGCAACACTGGAAAACTCACATTAGTTCGCATAGAATTTCAAAATATCGGTTGTTCATCTATTGACAAAAGTCAGACCCATAAGTATAGTGTTAAGACATCTTGCCCGGTGCGTTGATTCGTATAGGGATTTTTGTTAGCAAGAAGTTTGCTATGCCTCTATAGCTCAGTCGGTAGAGCGCAACCATGGTAAGGTTGAGGTCAACAGTTCGATTCTGTTTGGAGGCTGTTACCTAGTTTTAGAAAAGGAGTGTTGAGATGGCTTCAAAGAAAACAGCTGTTGAGATTATTGCATTGCAGTGCTCAGAGTGTAAACGCAAGAACTATACAACTTACAAAAACCGCAAGAACATTCAGGGAAAGCTTGAGCTGAATAAGTATTGCCCGTTTGATCGCAAGCATACATTGCACAAAGAAACAAAAGCAAAATAATTTTTGTATATTTTCTTTCTGTTCAAAATGATTTGTGACAGAAAGTTTATATATTTTAGGTCAGTAGCTCTAATGGTAGAGTGGCGGTCTCCAAAACCGTTTGTTGCGGGTTCGAATCCTGCCTGGCCTGTTATCTTAATATTGTGGGGACTGAAAAAATGAAAGTCATTCAGTTTTTTAAAGAATGCGGTGCGGAGCTTAAGAAGGTCGTATGGCCCGGAAAAGATGATGTTCTCTCTTCTGTAAAAATGGTTCTCGTTTCTACCGTCATTGTTGCTGTAATCCTCGGTCTCTTTGACTTCCTGTTTAATACAGGTATTACTCTTATTTTTTAGGTAATAGTTCATGGCAAAGGGTTGGTATATACTCCATACCTATTCTGGTTACGAAAACAAAATAGAGCGTACAATACGTTCTATGCTTGAAAATGGTGATTTGTCTCCAGAAGTTGTTTTGGATGTTAAAGTTCCTGTTGAAGACGTCTGCGAAGTTAAAGACGGAAAAAAGAAAGTCGTCTCTAAGAAATTCTTACCAGGCTACATAATGATTGAGCTTGATCTTCCTGAGCTGGGATGGAAGGACACTTGTGCCAAAATCCGCAGAATTCAGGGAGTTACTGCTTTTGTTGGTACAAGCAGCAATGTTCGTCCACGTCCTATTTCTGCGGATGAGGCAAAAGCTCTGTTGCAGAAGTCTGGCGAGATTAAGGGCGAGAAATCTGTAAGAATGAAGCAGACCTTCTCTGAAGGTGAGCAGGTTAAGATTATTGACGGACCGTTCGCTACATTCACAGGTTCTATAGAAGAAGTTAATCTTGAGAAAAGCAAGCTGCGCGTAGTTGTTCAGATTTTCGGACGCTCTACGCCGGTTGAAGTTGATCTTTTACAAGTAGAAAAGATTTAGTGTTGGAAGCCTGATTTTATAATCGGGCTTTCGGCGTTTTTTCTTTGTTTTGGGAGAGGTTGCCGGTTCGTCGAACGCAGGTGCCTCGCTAGATGGAAAATACAATGTATTTCTGTCATACCAATTTAAGGAGATATAAAAATGGCTAAAAAGAAGGTTACGGCTGTTATCAAACTGCAGTGTCCTGCAGGAAAGGCAACACCAGCTCCGCCAGTCGGTCCGGCTCTTGGACCTCATGGAGTTAGTGCACCTCAGTTTGTTCAGCAGTTCAACGACCGCACAAAGACCATGGAACCTGGGCTTATTATCCCGGTTATCATCACGGTCTATCAGGACAAATCATTTACATTTATTCTGAAAACTCCTCCGGCAGCTGTTCTTATCAGGAAAGCTCTTGGTATTGAAAAAGGATCCGGAAACTCAATTCTGAATAAAGTAGGTGTGCTCTCAAAAGCAAAGCTTGAGGAAATCGCAAAAATCAAACTGCCAGATGTCAACACGGACGATCTTGAGGCTTGTAAGCGCATCGTCGCCGGAACAGCTCGCAGTATGGGTGTAGAGGTGGAGAAGTAGTATGAAACACGGAAAGAAATATCTCGAATCCCTTAAAAAGTATGATTCATCAGCGGTGTTTGATTTAGTTAAAGCATGTGAGACAGTTAAAGAACTTAAATTTGCTAAGTTCGACGAGACTGTTGAAGTACATGTTAACCTCCGCCTTGCAAAGAACCAGACAGTACGTGATACTGTTGTTTTCCCGAATCAGTTCAGGGGTGAGAAAAAGGTTCTTGTATTCTGTAAGGAAGACCGCATTAAGGAAGCTCTTGATGCTGGTGCCGCTTATGCCGGTGCTGCGGAGTATATCGACAAAGTTAAGGGCGGCTGGCTCGACTTTGATATCGCCGTTGCAACTCCTGACATGATGAAAGATGTTGGTCGTCTTGGTATGGTTCTTGGCCGCAAAGGTCTTATGCCTAACCCAAAGACTGGTACAGTTACAAATGATATTGTTGCTGCGATTGGTGAGCTTAAGAAGGGTCGTGTAGAGTATCGTGCTGATAAGCAGGGTGTTCTTCATATGGCTGTTGGTAAGACATCAATGGATGCAGACAAGATTGCTGAGAACATCAAAGCTCTTCTTGGTGAGATTTCACGCAAGAAGCCAGCAGATGCAAAAGCAGGATATGTACAGTCTGTTTCTGTAAGCTCAACAATGGGCCCTGGCGTTTGGGTAGACTATAAGGAAGGAGAGTAACATGGCTGTAAAAGCAAAAAAACTCCAGCCTGCAAAAGTCGAGGCAATTTCTGCTGTTAAGAGCACGCTCGAAGGATATAACGACTATATCTTCACAGAGTATCGCGGACTTACAGTAGAGCAGATTTCTAATCTGCGCAAACAGCTTAAAGCAAAGAACTGCGAATATAAGGTTATCAAGAACAATTTTGCTCGCGTTGCATTCGAAGAAATGAAAGTCGAGAATGTAACAGATTTCCTTGCTGGTCCTACAGCTATCGCACTTCTTAAGGATGATCCTAACGAAGTAGCTAAAGTTCTTTTTGATTTTGCAAAAGATGCTCCGGCTCTTTCTGTAAAAGGTGCTTTAATTGACAAAGAGCTTTATGACGCTGCGAAAATCGAGGCTTTCTCAAAGCTTCCTGGAAAGAAACAGCTCATTGCAATGCTCATGTCTGCTATCAACGGTCCTGCTCAGAAGCTCGCTGCAACATTGCAGGCTTATGTGGACAAAAAATCAGCAGAAGGTGGAGAAGCACCCGCAGCTGCGGAGTAACTCCATTTACACGGAGGAAACTCCGAATAATGCATGTCAGGCTTCATAGCTGTCGTCCTGTCGTGCTTAACAAAAATTACATATTTTAAGGAGAAGATAATATGGCAGCTCTCACAAATGATCAGATTTTGGATGCAATCGCATCAATGACAGTACTTGAGGCTTCTGAGCTCGTAAAAGCTATGGAAGAGAAATTCGGTGTAACAGCAGCAGTTGCAGTTGCAGCAGCTCCTGGAGCAGCAGGTGGCGCACCAGCAGCAGAAGAGCAGTCTGAGTTCAACGTAACTCTCGAAAGCGCAGATGCTTCTAAGAAGATCGCAGTTATCAAGGCTGTTCGTGAAGTTACAGGTCTTGGTCTTAAAGAAGCAAAAGACCTCGTTGAAGGCGCTCCAAAAGTACTTAAAGAGGGTGTATCTAAGGAAGATGCAGCTAAGATTAAGGAAACTGTTGAAGCAGCAGGTGGAAAGGTTAAGATTGCTTAATCATTCTGAGTTGTTTGGGAAACAGTCTTTAATGGCTGTTTCCTACTACATTTGAATTTATTTACTCTGTATGAAGCTGCCGGGATAGTATTGTTTCGGCGGCTATACCTATATAAGATATAAGCGGACTGTATTAGAATGCAGACCTTGTTACAGCAAAATGTGTTAAGGGGGATTTGATGTTCGCAAAGAGCCGGACGGTCAATCGTCAGTATATTGGTAAGAATATCCAGAATTTTATGGAGCTGCCTGATTTAATAGATATACAGCTCTCATCCTATGAAAGTTTTTTGCAGAAAACGAAGTTGGATAATAAAGAACCGCTGGCGGAGCAAGGACTCCAGGAAGTTTTTAATTCCACATTCCCCATTGAGAGTCCGAACGGGGATATGATCCTTGAATACGAGTACTACGAGCTCGATGAGCAGAATATAAAGTTTTCAGAACTTGAATGCAAGCAGAAGGGACTTACTTACTCAGTTCCTTTGAAGGCACGCATTAATCTGGTTTTCCAGCAGACAGGCGAAATTCGCCAGAAAGATATCTACATGGGCGACATTCCGCTTATGACAGACCGCGGAACATTTATTGTTAACGGTGCTGAGCGCGTTGTCGTTTCCCAGATTCACCGTTCTCCGGGTGTTATTTTCTGCAACGAGAAAGGCGTTCTTTCGAGCCGCATCATTCCGTACCGCGGAAGCTGGCTTGAGTTTGAGATTGACCAGAAGAAAGAGCTTATCTACGCAAAAATCGACCGCAAGAAGAAAATTCTTGGTACGATTTTCCTTCGTGCGCTCGGCTATAACTCACGCGAGGAAATTATCCGCGCTTTCTATGAGACAAAGAAGCTCAAGATAAAGAGCACAAGAGAGTTCAAGGATTCTTTGGTTGGAAAGATTCTTGCCGAGGCTGTTTATTCAGAAAAAACAGAGGATGGCGAGAAGAAGAAGATTTTCCGCGCTGGAGAGAAACTTCATCCGCATGACATCGATGAGCTTTATTCTCACGACGATATAAAGGAAATCACTGTTATTGATTTCACAGCCGAGAACTCACTTGATTCACAGGTTGTTATCAATTGTTTCGAGCGTGAAGAGATTCATTATACAAAAGAAGGTTCCGGTTCAGACGAGCCTACGAAAGAGGATGCACTTTCCGCAGTTTACTCGGTTCTTATGCCGGGCGAACCTATAACGGTTGAGGCTGCAGAAAAAGACCTTACAACAATGTTCTTCTCTCTCCGCCGCTACGACCTTGGAAGAGTAGGACGCTACAAGCTCAACAAGAAGTTTGAGTACAACCCTCCAATTGAGGATAATACGCTTGTTAAGCAGGATATCATCTCTACGATGAAATTCCTTATCAAAGTATTCATTCAGGCAGAGGGTGTTGATGATATCGACCACCTTGGAAACCGCCGTATCCGTTCTGTAGGCGAGCTTATGACAGTGCAGCTTAAGACAGCGTTCAGCCGTATGGAGCGCATTGCCAAAGAGCGCATGAGCCTTAAAGAAACAGAGACAATGAAGCCACAGGATCTTATTTCTATTAAGCCGATTGTTGCTTCTATTAAAGAGTTCTTTGGTTCAAGCCAGCTCTCTCAGTTCATGGATCAGGTTAACCCGCTTGCTGAGCTTACTCATAAGCGCCGTCTTAACGCTCTCGGTCCAGGAGGTCTTTCACGTGACCGCGCAAGTTTCGAAGTTCGTGATGTTCACTACACGCACTACGGACGCATGTGTCCTATCGAGACTCCTGAAGGTCCGAACATCGGTCTTATCGTTTCGCTCGCTATTTATACGCGCGTAAACGAGTACGGTTTCCTTGAGGCTCCGTACAGAAAGATTGAGAACGGTAAGGCTACAAACAAAGTTGAGTACCTCTCCGCTATGGATGAGGATAAATACTATATCGGACAGGCTTCTGCTGCGATGGACGAGAAAGGAAACTTCGTCAACAGCACGATTGCTTGCCGCAGAAGGGGCGATTATTCTGCCCGTCCGCCGAAAGACGTTCAGTTCATGGACGTTTCTCCGAAACAGGTTATTTCTGTTTCAGCAGCTCTTATTCCGTTCCTTGAGCACGACGATGCTAACCGTGCTCTCATGGGTTGTAACATGCAGCGCCAGGCTGTACCTCTTCTTTTCCCAGAGCCGCCTATTGTTGGTACAGGTATGGAGAAGAAGTGTGCGTATGACTCAGGCGTTCTTGTAAAAGCAAAGAGAGCTGGTGAGGTTATCCGTGTAACGGCGGACGAAGTTCGTGTCCAGACTCCAGAGCAGAAAAAGTCTGGTGAGTTTGATTCTTATAAGCTCCTTAAGTATCAGAAGACAAACCAGGATACTTGTTATCATCAGCGTCCAGTTGTTGAACTTGGACAGCAGGTTCAGAAAGGCGACGTTCTTGCTGACGGTCCTGCAACATTCAACGGAGAGCTTGCTCTTGGACGCAATATTCTTGTTGGATTCGTTCCGTGGAATGGTTACAACTACGAGGATGCTGTTCTTATTTCACGCCGCGTAGTTAAAGAGGATATGTATACTTCTATCCATATCAAAGAGTTCTCTACGGAAATCCGCGAGACAAAGCTTGGTCCGGAAAAGATTACACGTGATATCCCGAATACAGCGGAAAAGACACTCGACAACCTCGACGGTGAGGGTATCGTCCGCATCGGTGCAAAAGTTCGGTCAGGCGACATCCTTGTTGGTAAGGTAACGCCAAAGAGCGAGACAGAGACAACTCCTGAGTTCAAGCTTTTGAACTCAATCTTCGGTGAGAAGGCAAAAGAAGTTAGGGATTCTTCACTCCGCATTCCGCATGGTGTAGAGGGAACTGTTATTGATGTTCAGCGTCTCCGCCGTACAGAAGGCGATGACCTTAACCCAGGTGTTGATGAAGTTGTAAAGATTCTTATCGCAACGAAGCGCAAGCTCCGCGAGGGTGACAAGATGGCTGGTCGCCACGGAAATAAGGGTGTTGTTGCCCGCATTCTTCCGGAAGAGGATATGCCGTACTTAGAGGACGGTACTCCACTTGATGTTTGTCTTAACCCACTTGGTGTTCCTTCTCGAATGAACATCGGTCAGATTATGGAGTCTGAGCTTGGTCTTGCAGGTAAGTACCTTAACGAATGGTATGAAGCTCCTGTTTTCCAGTCTCCTTCTAATGAGCAGATTGAAGACAAGCTTGCTCAGGCTGGTTTCGACAGAACATCTAAGGCTGTTCTTCGCGATGGTAGAACTGGTGAGCCATTCCAGAACCCGGTATTCGTTGGTGTTATCTACTATCTTAAACTTCATCACCTTGTTGATGATAAGATGCATGCCCGCTCTACAGGACCGTACTCACTCGTTACACAGCAGCCACTTGGTGGTAAGGCACAGTTCGGTGGTCAGCGTCTTGGTGAGATGGAGGTTTGGGCTTTGGAGGCATACGGTGCCGCTAATACGCTCCAGGAGCTCCTTACAATCAAGTCTGATGATATGACTGGTCGTTCAAAGATTTACGAGTCTATCGTCAAAGGTGAGCCTTCAACTGCTGCTGGTGTTCCAGAAGCATTCAACGTTCTTGTTCAGGAACTTAGAGGTCTTGCGCTTGACTTCACAATCTATGATGCGAAGGGTAAGCAGATTCCTCTTACGGAACGTGACGAAGAGCTTATTAACAAGCAGGGTTCTAATTTCTAAATGTTCGTCCGGGCTGCTTTGCGGCGGTCCGGTTTTTACCAGCAGATTTTGCGTTCGGCAAAACTGCGATTTACGCCATTTGTGGCGTATAGCAGCCACTAAGGCTTTATAGGAGAAAGCAAATGCGTGATATCCAGGATTTTGACAGCTTGATGATTAAGCTCGCTTCACCAGAAACCATCAGAGCATGGTCATACGGTGAGGTAAAGAAGCCTGAGACTATAAACTATCGTACATTAAGACCGGAGAAAGACGGACTTTTCTGCGAGCGTATTTTCGGTACGACAAAGGAATGGGAGTGTTACTGCGGTAAATTCAAGTCTGTCCGCTATAAGGGCGTAATTTGTGACCGCTGTGGTGTTGAGGTAACACACTTCAAGGTAAGACGTGAGCGCATGGGACATATCGAGCTTGCGGCTCCTGTTTCTCACATTTGGTACTATCGCTCTGTACCTTCCCGCATGGGTCTTCTCCTCGATCTTCAGGTTGCTGCATTGCGTTCTGTTCTCTATTATGAGAAATTCATCGTTATCGATCCAGGTGACACTGACCTTAAGAAAATGCAGCTCCTTTCTGAGGACGAGTATATTGAGGCTCAGGAGCGCTATGGCGATGCTTTCTCTGCCGGTATGGGTGCTGAGGCTATCAAGACACTTCTTGAGAACCTTAACCTTGACGAGCTTGCAGTTGAGCTTCGCGCAAAGATGATTGAAAAAGGCGCAAAGAGCGACAAACGTCTTCTTAAGCGCATTGAGATAGTAGAGAACTTCCGCGCTTCCACAAACAAGTGCTCATGGATGATTCTTGACGTTGTTCCGGTTATTCCACCGGATCTTCGCCCAATGGTTCAGCTCGATGGTGGACGCTTCGCTACATCTGACCTTAACGACCTCTACAGACGCGTTATCAACAGAAATAACCGTCTTAAGAGACTTCAGGGGCTTTCTGCTCCGGATATCATCATCCGCAACGAAAAGCGTATGCTCCAGGAAGCAGTTGATGCTCTGTTCGACAATTCAAAGAGAAAGCGCGTAGTTAAGGGTGCTTCAAACAGACCGCTTAAGTCTATTTCAGACCTTCTTAAAGGTAAGCAGGGACGTTTCCGCCAGAACCTTCTTGGTAAGCGCGTTGACTATTCAGGACGTTCTGTAATCGTTGTTGGTCCAGAGCTTAAGCTGTGGCAGTGCGGTCTTCCTACAAAGATGGCTTTGGAGCTTTTCAAGCCGTTCCTTATGAAGAAGCTTGTCGATAAAGACATCGTAAGCAATATAAAGAAAGCAAAGATGCTCGTTGAGCAGGAATCTTCGAACATTTTCGATCTTCTTGACGAGGTTGTCCGCGAGCATCCTGTTATGCTTAACCGTGCTCCTACACTTCACCGCCTTGGTATTCAGGCATTCGAGCCTGTTCTTGTTGAAGGAAAGGCAATTAAGCTTCATCCGCTTGTTTGTCACGCTTTCAACGCGGACTTCGATGGTGACCAGATGGCTATCCACGTTCCGCTTACACAGGCGGCACAGATGGAGTGCTGGACACTTATGCTTTCTGCAAGAAACCTTCTTGACCCGGCAAACGGTAAGACTATTGTTTATCCGTCACAGGACATGGTTCTTGGTATCTTCTATCTTACCAAGATTAAGCCGTCCGGAAAGGGAACAGGAAAGCGTTTCAGCTCCGTTGACGAAGTTCTTCTTGCTGCAGAAGCAAAGAGCATCGACTACGAAGCAGAAATCAAAGTACCGATAATGAAGGCTCCTTACAACGGAGCAGTTATCTCCACAACAGCAGGACGCATTATCTTCAATGAAGAGATGCCGGCTGAAGTAGAGTATGTAAACGAGCTTCTTGGCGATAAAGAGCTTAAGAAACTCATCGAGAAAGTATACAAAGAGAAAGGACCGTGGCTCACAGTTCAGATGCTTGATGCCATTAAGTCCGTCGGCTATAGATACGCTACGTTCTTCGGTGCGACAATTTCAATGGGTGATATTCTTGTACCACCAGAAAAAGCCGCAATCATGGAGAAAGGTAACAAAGAAGTCGAAAAGATTATGAATCAGCACCGTAACGGTAGTATTACGGCTGATGAGCGTTACGAGCATATTTGCGATGTTTGGCAGGAAGTTAACAACGAACTGACGGATGTCGTTATGAAGACCCTTGAGAACGACAAGGAAGGTTTCAATACCATCAACATGATGGCCGCGTCTGGTGCCCGCGGTAGCCGCAACCAGATCAGACAGCTCGCCGGTATGCGTGGTCTTATGGCTAAGCCTAACGGAGACATCATTGAGCTTCCTATCCGCTCGAACTTCAAAGAAGGACTTTCAGTTATCGAGTTCTTCATTTCTACAAACGGTGCTCGTAAAGGTCTTTCTGATACAGCTCTTAAAACCGCTGACGCAGGTTACATGACACGCCGTCTTGTTGACGTTTCACAGGATGTCGTTATCAACGAAGAAGACTGCGGTACAATCAACGGTATTGAGTACACAGCTATCAAAGACGGAGATGAGGTTAAGATTCCTCTTAAAGACAGAATCGTCGGCCTTTTCACACTCGAAAGAGTTCTTCACCCGATTACAGGCGAGCTTATCTGCGATGTTAACGAATACATCACAGAAGAGCTTGCTGCAAAGATTGACGAAGCCGGTGTTGAAAGCGTTAAGCTTCGCACCGTTCTTACTTGCGAAAGCCGCCACGGTGTTTGCTGTAAGTGCTACGGACGTAACCTTGCACACAACAAGATTGCCGAAATTGGTGATGCAGTCGGAATTATCGCGGCACAGTCAATCGGTCAGCCAGGTACACAGCTTACGATGCGTACATTCCATCAGGGTGGTACCGCTACAAAGACAACAGAGGATAACCGCATATTCCTTAAATATGGCGTAATCGTAAAGAATATCAACGGTACGCACGTAGAGGATGAAGACGGTAACTGGCTCTTCACACGTAAGGGCTTTATGAATGTTTCCAGAATCATCAAAGAATACGATATTCCTGCAAGAGCAACTGTACTCGTTAAGGACGGTGATCTTGTTCTTAAGAATGCCCCTCTTTACAGAGCAGGTGGCAAGGAAGAGCTTGCAGCTGATGTTGCGAACGTAATAATCCGCGACAAGAAGATTCTTCTTGTAAGTAAGGATCTTAAGCTTGAGATTCAGAACGGTTCTACAGTTGTTGTTAAGATTGGCGACATCGTTAAGCCGGAGCAGACAATCGCTACATTCGATACGGCTTCTGAGCCTATCATTGCTGAAGTTTCAGGTTACGTACACTTTGAAGATATTATCCCTGGTGCAACACTTGCTGAAGATGTCGATGAAGAGACAGGTAACGTTGAGAAGCGTATTACAGACCTTCACCTTGATACAAAGCAGCCGCGTATCCATATTACTGATGAAGCTGGTAATGAGCTTGGTAGCTATTATCTTCCAGGAGGAGCAATCCTTCTTGTTGATGATAACGAAAAGATTACTGCCGGTACGATGCTTGCAAAGATGCTTAAGGAAGGTTCCAAGACAAACGATATTACCGGTGGTCTTCCGCGTGTATCTGAATTGTTCGAGGCTCGTAAGCCAAAGAACCCTGCTGTTCTGGCGCAGATTACTGGTAAGGTACAGTTCAAGGGTATTACGAAAGGTAAGCGTCAGATTGTTGTTGAGGATCAGTACGGAAAGACATTTGAACATCTTGTACCGATGACAAAACGTCTTCTTGTCCGCGACGGCGACACTGTAGAAGCCGGTGAGCGTTTGTGCGCCGGTGCTCTTAGCCCGCACGACATTCTTGCCATCCTTGGTGAGAACGCTCTTCAGAATTACCTTATGGACGAAATCCAGCAGGTTTACCAGGCTCAGGGTGTAACGATCAACGACAAGCATATCGGTGTTATCGTTCGCCAGATGCTTAGAAAAGTTGAGATTGTTGCTGTTGGTGATACACGTTTTATCTACGGACAGCAGGTTGATAAATACAAGTTCCATGAAGAGAACCGCAGAGTTATGGAAGAGGGTGGACAGCCGGCTATTGCAAGGCCTATGTTCCAGGGTATTACAAAGGCATCGCTTAACATCGATTCCTTCATATCCGCCGCTTCTTTCCAGGAGACGACACGTGTTCTTACAAACGCGGCAATTGCCGGTGTTTCTGACAGCCTCCGCGGTCTTAAGGAAAACGTCATCATCGGACACATGATTCCTGCAGGAACTGGTATTAAGTACTACAGGAACGTCAAGCTTTCAGATGCTAACGCAACTGACCTTGATGTTCAGATGAACGATATCCTTGAGCGCCGTAAGCTTGAAAAAGAAGAAGCTGCTCAGATGGAAGAACCGGGTGCTGAGCCCGAAGAAGATTAAAGGAGCTGTGACCGGATTCCCGCATTGACAGTGTATACGGTTTTTTGCTAGAATCCGTTTTACTCTCATTTTGAAATTTAGCCGGGGTGCTGACCGGTGTATAAATAGGAGAAAAGGCTAATGCCTACAATTAATCAATTAATTCGTCAGGGACGTAAGACAGCCGCTAACAGAACGAAGTCTCCCGCGCTTCAGTCCTGTCCGCAGAAACGTGGCGTATGTACACGTGTTATGACTGTTACTCCCAAAAAGCCGAATTCGGCTCTTAGAAAGGTAGCTCGTGTTCGTTTGAGCAATGGAATTGAGGTAACTGCATATATCCCCGGTATCGGACATAACTTGCAGGAGCACTCAGTTGTTCTTATTCGTGGTGGTCGTGTTAAGGACCTCCCTGGTGTTCGCTATCACATCATTCGTGGTACAAAAGATACTTTGGGTGTAGAAGACCGCAAGCGCGGACGTTCAAAGTACGGCGCAAAACGGCCTAAGGCATAAGGAGCGGCATTATGGGAAGAAAAAATAAGAGCGTAAACCGTCCGTTGCTTCCAGATTCAAAATACAATAGCACAGTAGTGTCCAAGTTCATCTCACGCATGATGCTCCAGGGTAAGAAAGCTACAGCTACACGTATTATCTATGATGCCATGGACGAGCTTAAGGCAAAGACAGAGAAGGATCCTTTGGAAGTATTCCTTAAGGCTCTCGACAACGTTAAGCCTATGGTTGAAGTAAAATCTCGCCGCGTTGGTGGTGCTACATATCAGGTACCAATCGAAATTCGTGAAACAAGACGTGAGGCACTTGCAATGCGCTGGGTAATCGGCGCAGCACGCAGCAAGAGCGGTCACGGAATGGGCGAGCGGCTTGCATCTGAACTTCTTGATGCTTACAACAATACAGGTACAGCATACAAAAAGAAGGAAGATACACACAAGATGGCAGAAGCAAACAAGGCTTTTGCACACTACCGCTGGTAGTCCAAAAAATATTAAGAAAAGCTGTTCGGGGAAGCTCGGACAGTTTTTTTTTATCGTTTTGCAAGATACCTGTTATCCGCGTTATTTTTGTGATTTGAATATTCCTCGCAGTGCGTAGCCAACACCACAGCAAGTCACTGTTGAGGCACGTAGTGCTGAACCTGTGACTTGCTGTGGTGTTGGTGAGAGTACTGCGAGAAAAACTATACTTCGCAAAAATACAGTGGAAGCAGCAATTATTTTGTCAATAATGTTTTTATAACACTTGAACAAATTTATTTTTTATTGTATAAGTTAAACTTACTGGTAGCAGGTATGCTGTATCAAGATGCAAGCTGCGGGTTCTTTGAGATTTCAGGCAGTCGCATAAGACTGACAAGGCCGTAAAAATGCTTCGGCATTAGGCTGCGTAACCCTAAGTATCTGGCAGATGTCGTTGATATCGCCTTTGCATTGAAATACTCTGGGGTGTCCTGATTGAGTAATTCCTTCCGTTGGAATGAAAGGCTCCGGGAAGCCAGACCAGTCATCAGCTAGATTTGATGGCGATAGGTGGTTTTCGGCCGAGTTGATCGAAATGATGATCAATTTGCTAGAAAAAAAGTTCACTTGTTCGTATCTTAACAAATCTCTGATTCAATTTATTCGTGTGTGTAGTTGAATGTTCGTGTTTCCGTGCGGAACGATGGCATTCTTTAAAATACAACACAAACTTTTTTAACGTGCCTTTAATCTGGTAAGGAGGATCAAATGGCAAAAGAAAAGTTCGAAAGAACCAAACCGCATATGAACGTAGGCACCATCGGTCACGTTGACCATGGTAAGACTACACTTTCAGCGGCAATCACAATGTATTGCGCCAAGAAATATGGCGACAAGGTTTTGAAGTATGACGAAATTGATAATGCCCCAGAAGAGAAAGAGCGCGGTATTACAATCAACACTCGTCACCTTGAGTATCAGTCAGACAAGCGTCACTATGCACATATTGACTGCCCAGGCCATGCTGACTACATCAAGAACATGATTACAGGTGCAGCACAGATGGATGGAGCTATCCTCGTTGTTTCTGCACCGGACTCTGTAATGCCTCAGACTCGCGAGCACATCCTTCTCGCTCGCCAGGTTGGTGTTCCGAAGATCATCGTTTTCTTGAACAAGATCGACCTTCTTGACGATCCTGAGCTTGTTGAGCTCGTTGAGGAAGAAGTTCGCGACGTTCTCGAGTCATACGGTTATCCACGTGACACACCGATTGTTAAGGGTTCTGCGTTCAAGGCTATGGCTGATGGAGCATCTGCAGAAGATACAGCATGTATCGATGAGCTTCTTAAAACAATGGATGAATACTTCGACGACCCAGTTCGCGATCAGGACCTTCCATTCCTTATGCCTATCGAGGATATCTTCACAATCTCCGGTCGTGGTACTGTAGTAACAGGACGTATCGAGCGCGGTGTAATCAACATGAACGATCCTGTTGAGATCGTTGGTATCCGCCCAACAGCTTCTTCAACTGTAACTGGTATCGAAATGTTCCAGAAGACACTTGATCAGGGTATGGCTGGTGATAACGTTGGTATCCTCCTCCGTGGTGTTGAAAAGAAGGACGTTGTTCGTGGACAGGTATTGGCAAAGCCAGCATCTATCACACCTCATACAAAGTTCGAAGCTCAGC
>JAEEGK010015775.1_pt1 | contig 16689 bp, 8 predicted proteins | sample 8958771 | NCBI WGS metagenome assembly JAEEGK01 (sample SAMN16246547, study PRJNA631951) | gut metagenome | biome: gut microbiome; feature: rumen; material: SC-attached | host: Bos | place: Iran: Karaj | collected 2018-10 | reverse complement strand
AGCCGTTGCATTCGACTTGGCAATCTAGTCGATGTTTTTTATTTGGAGATGAACGTGACATTTTACTCGGGAATGTTGGAACCGCTTTTTAGGGTGAGAATTGAAAATCGAATCAAAAATTCGGTATCGAAATTCTGTAAAATAAATTTAGAAAACAGGTTTTGAAAGTAAAATATTATAAACAAATGTTTGTTTTTTGATAATAAATGCGATTTTTACAAATTTATACATAATGTAATAAAAAAAACATTTTTCTGGTGGTTTATTGAAATAGTAAATTATTTTTATTAAAACAAGAGGCTGATTTTGTCTAGAATATTTTTGTTTATATGTTTTATATGCCTGTTCAATACCGCTGTTTTTGCACAGAGTGTAGAGCAAGGGCAAATTTTCAATAAATATTCGACAGAAGCTGAAGAAGGAGTGAATCTTTTTTCAGGAACATCGGCGTTGAATAGAAAACTTGTGACGTTAACATCAGGGAATGTTTCGGCAGCTGTTGAATTGAATTATCTTGGAAATGTTGGCGAAGTCGTCATGAACAAGAACGATATAGCGCCGACAAGTTGGGTTGGATTGGGATGGTCGTTGGGACATGCAAAAATAGTTTCTGACAATTCGGGAACGATGTGGCTAGGTGACGATTCCTATTATCTTGTTACGTCTAGCGGCGTGAAGTACAAAATTTTAAAGAGTGGAAAAAACAGCGACGATTCCGACAAATGGTGGATTGAATCATTGCCTTATTGGACTGTTGAACCTAATATTAAGGAAGTTTCATTTGGGAGTAATAAATACAAGGTTATAGTTGGTTGGCGTGTTTACGATGATGCGGGCAATCAATATGACTATGGCGATGGGGATTACCATAGCGCAGAATTTCAAGAAAGAAATGCTACAGAATATACTTTGGCAAATCCTCATTCGGTCGGAATTATTGGTGTTGTCGATAATGGAAAAGACGAATTATTCCCGAATGCTTGGAATTTAAAAAGGATAGAAGATTATGATGGGAATTATTTAGAATATGAATATGAACAGTTTGTAGAAAAGGTCCGTAAACGTAAATATTTGCCTGAATATTTACGTGATCCTAATGATATGTTGTCGACAAAAATATACCATTCAATGGTTTATGGAGAAAATATTCTTACAGACCATGCTTATACGAAAGAGTGCTATTTGAAATCAATAAGGTCATCTCAAGGAGAATCTATTCTTTTTGAAACGAAGCAAAAAGATTATGTTAATGAATTTTTGGATGTCAAGGGCAATGTTGAAAAAGACGAGTCTAATCCTGATGCTTATATCGATCCTATAGATAGACGTTACTTGTCCAGAATTGTTGTCCAAAAGGAAATTTCTGATAAGACGGGGGCAAAGAAACTGACGACAATCAAAAATATTGATTTTTGCTATAAGCCCCTGAATGTTGAATTTTACAAGCAAAAGAAAACCAGTAATAACAAAGCTGTTGATGACAATTCGGAATATGTCAAGCGCTTGTTGACTGCAGTTGTAGAATCTTCAGAGAAAGGTGAAATACAAAAGGAAGTTTATTCGTATTATGAAAGTGATTTCGATGAGAAAACGGACCTTCCGTTGAATCTAGGCGCTCTTCGTTCTGTAAAGAGTAATAATTGCGGTACTGTTAAGTATATCTATGAAGAACAAGATTTGATAAAGCAAAATGATAAAAGTGGTGTTCATTATGATATTTTGCCACTTACAAACATAGGTATGGGTAACTTGGATGACGGAACTGTGTATGTTGTCGGTTTGAATAATAAATTGAAAAAAGTCCAGGTGTATCACCGTATAAACGGCAGTTGGAAGTTGATACAAAATCTTAATGAGGATTATGAAGGGAAAACTAATCTAGCAACGTATTATAATGAAGGTCAATTTATTGCAGGTGATAAAAACTGGTTTGTCTATGTTAATGATGTTTCTGATTGCTTTATGCCTTATGTGTGGAATGGACGTTTTTGGGAGAATAAAAAAGAAATTAAAAAAAGTGGTAATGCTGAATTTATCGAGGTCGGACCTGGTTATATCCTTAAAGCAAGAAATACTGGTGATTGGATTACTTTGACGATGCCTTGGAATATATGGAATGGTGGCTCAGATGCAAAGTTCCTTGATCGAGAGGCAGATAGCGATGACGATGACAGAAAACATACGGCTATGTTTACATCAAAAAATCATTTTGGAATCTTTTTCAAGGATAATTCCCCTTACAATAGTGGACATTTGAAGATATGGTCGTTTCGTCCCGATAAATCTGTCGGTGGAGAAGCTTATAAAGATTTTAATTTGGACGATGACAACCATTACGGTTTTATGGATGACAATATTTTGGTTTCTGGAAGCGAGGATTCAGATTGGATTGGCCAGTTTGCAAAGGCGTGTCATTTTTTTGAAAATGAGGATAAACCGGATTGGCATTGCGTATCGATTAAGGAACTTAATGGCTGGCAGGGGTATGTAGATATTATGGCGATGGGGGAGGATTATTTTGTCCTTCGACACAATGACAATGATGATTTGTCTCTTTTCTCATATGATGGGGAAAAATGGTCTATACCACCTGGACTAGATGCCCGTAACATGGTCAATCAGGATTATGATCCGAGAACGGAAGCGGAGTGGGATGCTTTTGGTGGGTATAATTTCTTTGTTGTTCGTATGCCTTATATAAAAAGAGGGTGGTATAACTACATAAGACCGCAGCGAAATTATGGTGTTTTTTATAAAGAAAAAAAAGAATGGAAGTGGAAAGATGTTTATAGGGCGTCGCGTCTTGATGAAAAAAGGAATAATATATATGCCGGCTCCAATTGGTATGTGGCTAAGGAACGATATCAGTCATCTACATATAATGGAAAAGAATGGAATAGTGAAAATTGGACGGATTTTCCATTCTTCAATGGGATTGATCAAGATCGATTTAGTAATATTCGCTCCTTGAATGGCGATTTTTTGGTCGCTGAAATTGAATCGAATAGCTGGATTATCTATAAGAAACGTGATTCTTTCACTTCGGGTGTTATCGGTTTTGTTTTAAAGGAAAAAATAGTGGAAGATCCGGTTACGGATAAGAAGATTACGTATTCCTATGATTATGACAATGAAATGCCAAATGGTTATCCGGTTTATGATTACGTTACGAAATCACCTCTTATAAAGGGTATCTATATAAATTTGCCGGATAATGCGGGACGAATCAAAAAAGAACTTTGTGATGAAGGCGGTAAATTGGCTGGTGTAGCCAAAGGACAAATTTGTAGAGAAAGTTATTACCGAAATGATGTGAATGGTGGTGCGGTTCCCTTGTATTTGGTGGAACGTAAATATGAACGTTATCGAGGCAAGAATGAATCGTGGCCTGGTTTTATTTACACGGATAGGTTGGTCGAGGTATCCTCGGTCAATAGGAATATCAAGACAACGGAGTATTACAAGTACGATGTAAATGATCTTAATGACATGGTGAAATCTGTTACCGTAAAAGACATGAATACGGGAAAAAATATTTCGGAATCGGTAAATGTCTATGCTATTGAAATCGATGATTATAGCGATTTAAAAAAAGACCACCGTCTTGTGGAAAAAGCTGCTGTATATCAATGTGTGCCTGATTGTAAAAATGGTAAAGTTGTTTCGGGATATGCTAATAAATATAAGGAAATTGCTGGAAAGATGCGCTTGTCCGAGGAATGGGCTTATTTGCCAAAAAATAAAATAAGGGATGATAAATTTAAATTTGACTGGAGTAAGACAGAATTTGATTCCTGGAAAAAAACTAAATCATATTCTCGCTATCACCTTGGCATTCCGACCCAGACGGAAAACCAGCTGGGAATGAAATCATCTATTTTATTCGATAATAGCGAGGCTAGAAAAATTCTTGCTTCTGTTAAAAATGCTGGAATTAATGAAATTCTTTTGATGCCAGGGAATACATGTGATATAATGCTAATGCCTAGTGAAGGTGATGCATCGGACAAAAAAATTTGGGATAAATGTAAATCAATGCCATTGGTTGGCCGAGTAATTGAAAAAACTGATCCAAATGCGAATGATGTTGATTATGGGCGTTTTTCGGATTATGCTGTATATGTTTCGGATGATGATGAATTGTCAGGAAATGTCTTGAAGGCTAAAAAAGCGAAGTACCGTTTTTCGGCATGGGTGCAGAGCGTTGACTATAGTGATGATTCCAAAAAGCTCGTCTTAAAACTGAATGGGAAGGAAAGCAAATCATTTCCTTTAAAAGGCTCGGGACAGTGGGAATATATCGAATGGACTGATGGAAAAGTATTTGACAAGAATGCTGCAATTGCCGTTTCGTTATCTTCTCAGGATGGTTCTGTCATCCGTTTGCAAGATGTAAGATTTGTTCCTGAAGATGCTATTGTCAATGTCAATTTCTATGATGCCATATGGAACAAGCCTATAGCATCAGTGAATGACCATGGTGTTGGATCCTATTTTACCTATGATTATCAAGGCCGTGTTACTCAAACGTATGGAGAAAATGCCAAACGTGAAGTGTATTTGACATCGCTTAATACATTTATTCCTGGCCGCTGCAAAATTAATAAAGATGAAGTTTCTCTTAAAAAATTGGTCGTGAATGGATTAAAGGTTCCTATAACGGAAGTTCCGGGCACAATTGAAATAACTGTAGCCAATAATACGGATGTGCTGAATGTTTCGTGGAAAACTTCTGAAGACGGAAAATCTGTTAATGAAAGTGTCTACTACAGAATGTACGAAAATGGAGTGGACCCATTACCACAATATATTAAGGATGACTGTTGTGCTAATGCGAAACAGTTTTCACATGATTTCATTGGCCAGTCAATGGTTCTAGATATTGCTATATCGACAACGGATTCTCCATATCACGTTGTTATTAATAAATCAACGGCTGGCTGGAAAGATTATGGTAAAAATTTGGGCAATGGGACAGGACCTGTTTATTGGTCCGGTAAGGATGTTTCTGGGCTTTTCTATTTAAAAGACGATGATTTGAACCGGGCATATTATAAAGGCTCGGATTGGGAAAATTTATCTGAAAAACAAAATACAAATGTTGAATATATTGCAAGTGCGATGAACAATAATTCGGCATATATGTTTGTTCTTCCTGATTTTATGGCCCTTGATTATGACGAAGATTACTTCAAGATTTATGGAAATAACGCCACAGGACTTTTTGCATCGGTTTCTTCGTTACAAAGCTCCAATGAAAAAAAATTAGTCAATCAAGGAAATTTTGAGGGGTCTTCGACGAAATCACGTCTTTATAGAATTGCTTCGAATAAAGACAATAGTGAATCTTATGTCGTATATGAAAAAACGGTTGTTACAAAGACAGATGAGATTGCAGTCGATATAAGGTATCCGAAAGGTGATTCGCTTAACCCTGTTGAAAAAAAGAGGAAAGTGGTTAAAAAGGATGCTTCATTGGTGGTGAAAAAATTGGAGAATAACAAGTGGATTGATTTTGGAACTGTTTTGAGTTCTGATGTCGATGACGTTTCTTTGGCGGTCGGACCGCGTAACATCCCTTATGTTGCCTATATCGGAAAATCTACTTCGAAGAAAAAGAGAAAATATGTTATAGACGATCCAGATGGTTTATATGAGAATGCTGATATAAATGATATTCCAGATTCTTTAATGAAACCTTATGATGAAGAGGAATATTATGTCGTGGTTAAACATTTGGAAAAGGAAGGCGGCTCAAAACGATGGGTTGGTTTTAGTTCTGCTGACGGTGATATTTTGCAAATGAACGGTCAGGATTTGGTGGGGGCTAAAAAGGTGAAACTTGCTTCTGATGGAACGGATATGTATATGGCAATATTGTACGATGAAGTCCGTCAGGATTCAAGGTATGCATTAAAAGTATTTAAATTGGAAAACGTTTCCAATCAACTTAATTTTATCGAAATTCTGGATACCTTTGTAAATTCGAGTACTATAGCCTATCTTGAAGAAAGTGACCATTTCGATATGGAAGTGAATGGTGGTGCTCCATATATTGCGTTTGAAAATGATGATAATGACAGTTATGTTTCTGTGCTGAAATTTGAATCAAGTAGGTGGAAATCTGTGGGAAAACCCGCTTTCGCAAAAATAAGCCGTTCGAAAAATAGCTTGGACTTGGCTATAGACAATGATATTCCGTATGTCGTGTTTAAGGAAAGTGAGGAATCCTTGAATGACAAACGTCAAGGGAAAATTGTCCCCATGAAATATTCAAAAATAGATGACGTGGATTTGACAATTTCTTCGATTGGGAATAAAGACGAAAATGTTTTATTTGAAAATTTTAGACAATATATATTGAATTACCAGTATAGCGTATCTGAAAATACAGAAAGAATAGTATTTGATATAACATTTAGCAATATGAATGATGTTGTGGCTTTTAGCGTAATAAATAATGATAGCAATGAATTTAATTGGAAAAAGCAATCGAATTGGTTCAGTGACGCTTTGTTTGATAAATCAAAAGATGGAAATCTTTCTTCTGTTATAGTTCCTTTGAATGATGGAAAAAATAAAATACAGTTGCAAGTTTGGGGTAAAAATGGTGATATTTTGATATATAACTTCGTTATTTGTAAGGATTATACTGATGGACTTGCTGTAGCTATAAAGGATGCGAACGGAAATTCCAGTTATCCGGTTTTTGGAAGCGTTGATGGAGTCCCAGTAATGAATCCTAGCGAGATGATGAACAATTCAAGTTCTTCTGTTGTTGTTTTCCCGAGTAATTCTACTTATGGCATCCTTCCACCAGAAAATGGTTCAAATACTAAATCTATATGCATTGAACACAATTCAGCTTGGCGAATGATTGTTAATGGTTGCATATTCTCTAAGAATGTGTGTATTGATTATGATTTTGTAAATCGTTCTTTTGAAGTCCCTGAAGAACTATGCAATAATATTAACGGCGTTTTTGCTGCTAGTTCCAGCAGTTCTGTTTCGGTATCTTCTTCTAATTCGTCACAACTGACATTTATAGACCGTAAAGGAAATAAAAAAGTTGTAGATATTGTGGTTATAGATGATCAGAAACCTACAATGCTAGGATATTCGTCTGGTATCTTTGAAATATCCAGTTCGTCATTTACGTCAAGTCTTTCAAGCAGTTCAAATTCTCAAAGCTGTAGCTCCTCGGCGATATTCGATGATTTATCAAGTTCCATTTCTGAAAATAGCAGCTCGTCAATGATTTCAATAACATCGTCAAGTTCGTTAAACGAAAATAGCAGCTCGTCTGCAATGATGTATGGTTCGTCGAGTTCCGATGATATAGGCATTAGTTCGTCAATGATTTCAATAACATCGTCAAGTTCGTTAAGTGAAAATAGCAGCTCGTCTGCAATGACGTATGGTTCGTCGAGTTCCGATGATATAGGCATCAGTTCGTCAATGATTTCATTAACATCGTCAAGTTCATTAGATGAAAATGGTAGCTCGTCATCGTCACTTGTATTTTCATCGAGTTCGATTATAATTGATGATAGGGGTAGTTATGGAAATGTTGTTCATGAAACTGCTGTTCCAGAGGCGTTCGCGTCATTGATTGAGTATAAGTTAGTCGGTGGAGAACACATTTCGATTGCAAATTCGGTGACTATGAATGATGGTAAATATATTGCTGGTGCGATTGACGTTGCTGCAAGTGCCCGTATTATGGGAACATTGATGTCTCATGGGAATGTCTTTGTTGGAAGTGGAGCTTATGTCAACACATTTTTTGTAGGAGGAACCAAGGAAATACAGCATGGTGCTGTGATTGCGAACTATATTGAAACAACTGTCGATGTTCCTGCAGTTCCTGTAGTTTCTTTCTCATATGGGTCTACGAATGTTAACGTGTGGCCTAATAAGTCGGCTGTTTTGCATCCCGGATATTACGAGAAAATAAACATATATGCAAACGCTTCTGTGACGTTTGAGCCTGGTGTTTACTATGTAAAATCGATAAATGTCGCTCCCGATGCATCCGTTGATTTAAAAACAGATGACGACTTAATACAGATATGGGTAAAAGATGATTTCAGCATAGGGGATAGATCTAAGTTCCGCAGTAGAGGAGGTTCGTCGAAATGCTTTGTTTATGGCAATAGTGCTGGATACATGTACGTCGGAACTAATGCCAATGTTGAGGCTTATGTCGCTTATCCCAACGGCTATGTGAATCTTGCTCCCAATTCGAAAATGTCTGGTGCGGTTTGGGCGAAATCTATAATGGTTGGTGTTAATGCGGTTGTTCGATAGGGCAGGTGTAAAATGAAAGATGTTATTGCGTTTCTGACGATATTTTTTGTGGGTTCTCTTTATGCTAATGTCGTATCTCCAAGATATGATGAACCGTCCGTTTATTTGGGCCTTCCTAGCATGGTTACTTTCAGTGGGGGAGAAACTGTTCATTATTCAGAAACCTCCGAGGCTGGTTTTAAAAGTAGCGATATAAGTCTTCCTGAAACGCACCATGTAAAACTTATGGGCGAAACCTATAAGACTTTAAGGGTTGGCGATAATGGAAGGGTATACTTTATTCCTGACCATGAACTGAAGGATACGCTTTGGTTTGGCTTTTATCATTCTTTCGAAAATGAATTTTTTGTATGGAAGGCGTATGACGGTGACGAACTTGATGAAAATGATGTAAATCAAGACCGTTTTATGACGGTGATTAATCAGGATTTTATATATGGTAGTCGGCATTTTAGGGCTCAGTATGTTATATATCCAGATGGCGAATTGCAAATACAGCTATGGAACATGTATGAGTCGTTGAAAATTTGCCCTTCTTGGTTTAGTGCAAAATTTTTTGACGGGGATAAATTGCATTCGATGCCGAATTTTTCAAATATTGATGCCATGGAATTGGTAGGGCCCAATGACTTGCGTCCTGGATGGGTTGTAAAAGCGATGCGGACGGAAGATGCTAAGAATATGCAATTTAAAAAGTCCAAGAAGGGTTTGCATGTTTTTGTAGATGGGGATAACGCTCAATTAGGCGGCGTTATCGCCAATGATAATTCAAGAGAACATCCTGTTGTCGGAAGCTTTTCTTCAGTTGAAATTCAGACGGAAGGCATATCTGAAAATATCATGCTTCCATTCTACTGTTGGTACTTTAACGAATTTTATGAAATATTGGATGCGAAATATCCGTATGAAAAGTCTTTTTCAAAAGATTATCCGAACTTTACTTTATTCCAGTCCGATTTTGAATATACGTGGAATGCATATAAGAATGAATTCAGAACGGGCAAAGATGGTAGAATCTTGCCGCCTTATACAGAAAATAAGATTCAATTTATCAAGGCTCCTGCGATAAAATTTCAGCGTGCAGGTGTGTCGTCGGATTTTGTACCGGAAAAATTTGATTTTTATATAACTTCAATAAATTACCGATTGGCCCAGTTGCCGTCAGTTCAGTTCTTGACAAATCGTCCAGATGCCACTCTCAAGATTAAAAATGGCGTGGGAGGACGCTTTGAAATATCTGGGTTAAAAGGCTCTTATGACGATAATGATGATGCTACAATTTATGAATTGCATAAAGATCAAAAATTTTTGGGCACAATCAAAGTATTTCCCGGGAATGAAATAGATGTAATAAATGTAGCCAGTAAAAATGGAGGAATGTGCATTGATAATGTCAATGTTGGCGATGATGTACAAGTTGCCTGCAATGTCTATTTCAAAAAATTATCGGATGATATTGTTGAATTTAAAGGTTCCGTCAAAGACTTTACTTTTTTAGATATTCGGTACAAATCTTGTTCAAAACGCGATCTTAAGGTTGTTCCCGAAATTCATAAAACGGAATCTTTTTCGTCATCGGGGGATGATGCGAAAACGTTTGAAACAGCCTCCATCCTTAATGCTTTTGGAGCAGAAATACAAAGACAGGAAAAAATATCCTCGGATAAGTACATGATTTCGACGAGTTACAGCAATGACATGAATCAGACAACATATGTTCCTATGAATTTTGTTCATAAGAACTCGTCAAACGATTTTAAATATGTGGATTTGGCATGTTTCAATTGTATCGCTTTGGCCAATAAATTTTATGGAGGACAAGATCCCGTTGACCGGCCGGATGCTTTGGGTTTTGCCTATACAGAACAGGAAAACTACAACGGACAGAATGGAGTGGTCAGTTCTGTGGGTGGTATCGCTAAACGTTCGCTTGCTTATCAAAGTGAAAATAACGCGAAAAGTTGGTCCATTCCGGTTGCCTCGGATGAAGAGTTTATTCCATATGAACATCTTGATGAAAGTCGCATTGAAAAAATTTTCAAGGAAAATATGGAACTCGCCAATGTCTTGAATTATACGTTGACGGTATCTAGAGGATCTGATGGTAAGTTTACGCAGCAGATTAGTGATAGTAGGGGACTGCTGAAATCGTCATGGTATTACAATGGATATGTTCCAGTAATTTCTTTGTACGAATATGACAAATATGGCAATCTTGTCGAGACGAAGTTGAAAAACGATGAGCGTCTTGTGGCGAAAAATACTTACGACGCCCAGGGGAGGATTGCGACTTCGGAGAGCAACGATCGTGGCTTGAGCGAATATCGGTATGATTCTTTTGGAAGGCTGAGGTTTACACGTTCTGCGATGCAGAAGAAAAAGGGGGAGTTCTCTGCCATGTTTTACGATGACATGGGTAGAACGGTAGCGTTGGGAATTGTAAAGGGAGACGACAACGATTTTGACAATCCTGATGGCGATGTCCCGGCGAACGTCCGTTATGTTTCCAAGACAATTTATGGCAAGCCAGACGCCGCGGTTCTCCAGCAATATGGAATACCTCAAGAATTGGTAAACGATATTTTGAATACGATGGACAATGTTCGTCCGAACGATATTGGTGCCGTAGTTTCGTTTGACGAAAAAGGGAATACCTCGAAGATTGTCATGTCTTCGTATAACATCATTGGGATGAATACCGACAAGTGGATTTACGTCGGACTGAAAAATTTCCCTGCGGTCCGCTTGCAGTACGAGTACAACGATTCCAAGGAGCCTGTCAGGACTTGCTTTAGTCAGTGGAACGGGACAACCTGGGAAGAGAAAAGGCAAAGACTTCGTAATTACGATGAAAAGGGCAAGTTGATGTGGATAAAGGAAAGGATAAAGAATGGTGATACCGAAGAGGACTATTTTCTTGCGAAATATTCCTATACGGAAATTGGAAATGTCAAGTCAAAAAAATATTATGACAAGGACGATGATAAACCTGTTCTGAAAAAATCAATATCAGCGGACGTGTATGGGCGTGTCACGGGGATTAAATACAAGAATTCCGAGGACAATTTGCTTTATTCCACGACACTTGGCTTTGCGGACGACTTGAAAAATACGGTAAAATCGCTGGAGCATTCCTGGAAGAAGTTGCCAGGCGGGAAGGATGAAAAACGAAACAGGCAGTACGAATACGACTATAACGACAGGCTTGTTTCCGTGACGGGCGACATGAAGGCGTCTTACGGATTTGACGAAATCGGGCGTATGGAGCGGAAATCTGAGGGGCCGGACGTTGTCGAGTACGCCTATGCAAATCCGAGCTACAGGCCATCGGGTTACAGTGTCAATGGCGAGTCTGAGACAAAGGACGTTGAATATTTCAAATATGACGCTTCTGGGAACATCTGGTACGACAAGCGTAACAAGGTTGTTTATAAGAACTCCGAGCTCGGCCAGCCCGTTAAGATTACTACATTCACAAATATGCCCTCCAACATTACCCTTGATGACGTCGATAGCGAAAAAGCGTTTGCGAACGTGGAACTTGTCGTGGATATAGTCTATGACGAAAGCGGCGAACGTCTGTGGTATTCTGTTGATGATAAAGTAATGAATAAAAAGTGGATGGAGGTCACCCTTCCGGGAATTGGCGTGTTCCGTTCGCAAGATGCGGATGCGGCAAACCCGACTTATGAACTTGTCCGTGAAGACCTTGTGGCGGGAGCGTTCAGGGATGCGGGCGGTATGGCGCATTTCCCGCTATTGGACGCACAGGGTAGCGTTCGCGGCTACGTGACGAAATCGGGGGTTGAAAGCGCCTACGATTATTATCCGTATGGAACCGTGGTGGAAATTTCTCCGAATGCCGGCGATGACAACAAGCGTTGGCAGGACAAGGAATTTGACAACGAGCACGGCAAGTATTATTTCGGCAGCCGTTACTTCGACCCGTTCTTTGGAATGTGGATGTCGCCAGACCCTGCGGGACAATTCTCGAACCCCTATACGTACGGCGGGGACCCAATAAACTTTGTCGACCCGAACGGGGAAGAGGTTATGGCGGGTGCTATAGTAACTGCTGCAGTTGTCGGGGCGATAATTGGTGGCGCATCCTCAGCTTACCAGTGCTCTAAATACGGGGCTGGGAGTTGCTCAGTGGCTATTTCGCAGGGTGCTATAGTTGGTGCTGCAGCGGGCGCTGCAGGCGGTGCTGCTGGTGCTGCAGCTTCTGTTGGAGGGGGACTTATCGGTGGTGGTATAGTAGGTGGAACAGCGGGTAGTGCCACTGGTTATGTTGGTAACGGGCTGTTCACGGGGAACATGTCTTTTGGTGAAGGTCTTAGGCAAACGTTGGTTGGCGGCTTTAGTGGTGCGTTGAGTGCAGGTTCTGCGTATGGAGCTTCGTTTATTTTTTCGCAAATCCCAGTTCTTAGGTTGCTTGAAACTGGTGTTAGGGCTGTTTCTTCTTCCGTATCATCCATGGTGACTGCATTGGCCGATGGCGAAAATGTGCTTGATGCTGGTTTAAGCGGATTGTTTTGGGGTGCTATGGCGTCAGAAGCTAATGTTCTTGCGAGTCTTGGACTTGTATATTCAATTGATGCTTTTGGTGGGACGACCGCGTTGAATCGTTTCTATGGAACAGAAAATGGTGAATGGATGACTGAGGGAAAGTCCGTTTTGACAATGAAACCGGGTGACGTGTCGGCTTCTGTAGCGAATGATTTTCTAAGCATTTTTCTTGCGCTTCTTTCAGGTAACGGTCCTTTCAGTCATGTTCGTGGTATGGATAAGAAAAAAGATATAGTGGAAAGTAATGGTAGCGGAGTCGGTATACTGGGGGAGGATGAAAATCATGATATTCATAAAAATCGTTTAACGTATGTAACCAAGGCTTTTCGTGGTGGGCAGGACTATGGTGTCGAAGCTAGGAGTTTTCTTGGGAAAGGTTTTTTCCGTAGTTACGTTGCCAATCATTTATGTGTAGGAGCTACGCATAAGGTAAATCCTTATTATTCAATAAGTTCTCCGAATGGCTTGCTACCGTGGAATTTAAGATATTTTTACTTCTATCACTATTAGGGAATTCTTATGTATAGAAATTTGATTTTGGTTTCTTTGTCTTTTTTGCTATTCTCCTGTTTTTATTATAATCGGGCGGAACACCAATATTTTTGGGGTTATTTAGATGGAAAAAGGTCTGATGTTGACAGATATGATTTGGTTTACTTATTTGACGGAGACACGGCAGATGTTCCGAATTTTTTTCATTTCGATCAAAAACTTGAAAAAAATGAAAATGGTAATATAAAGCGCTATATGAATGGCTTTTGCAATGTCTTTTTTAGAGGTTCGGAAATGGGTTGTCCCAATTCATTGCAGGGAATTGTCGATGTTCAGGTATATTTAAAAAATAAAAAGAGTGGTAACAGCTATCTCCTTGCCCAAAAAAAGGTTGACATGAATGCTTATCGTCGAGCAGTCATGATTACTCAAGTGTATATTGGTTCCGATACAGCAAAGTATGAAACAAGAACTAAGGGTAATATTGAATGGAATAGGGCGGATCCTCTTGTATTAAAGGCTGATAATGACACGATTTTCCATTACACGGTAAAATATTGGGAAAAACGAGAAACAAACGATGATTATGTTTATAATTACATCAATGAAAAATATTTTGTAGAAGTGCCATAGGGTGAATTAGAATAAGGACAATATTTGCTGAAACGATATCTGTGGATGGTACGAATAAAAATCCCGAGTTCGGTCAGCCCGTTAAGATAGCCTCTTTGCGGAGTATCTTATGGTAAAGATTGTACGAATTCTTATTTTGGCATTACTTTTGGCCGGATGCACATCCAGCCAGTTGCGGTCTATGTCTCGTTCTTTGGGCATTCATAAGGTGGCTCGGGTTTTTCCTGTGGATTTGTCAAGTCGTGAAAAACAGGTATTTCGTGTAAGAAATCTTGAAAAACCCTCTTTTTGGGGGCGTAGATTTGACGGAACGAATCAAGTTGGGGTGAATTTGTGTGTGGATTCTATTCTCGATGTAAGTATACAGGCTTTTAGGGATTTGGATATAGACCTGAAAATTTCGATGGATGGATATTCTGATAATCAAGTAATGCATCGGATTGCTGTTGGCCCCTCAAGTTGTTGGTGGATGGATGATAGTGATGGAGTGCTCCTTGGTTCGATTGATTTGCCTGTAAATACGGACTTTAATGAGCCTATGATAATTGAGTTCCAAATAAAGAACCGTTATGGTTGGACTCTGATTGCTAAATCGCATAAGCCGGATCCTTCAGGGAATACACCATTACTTGAATATGAAGTTGTTAATGGCGATACTCTTGCATTGAAGAAACTTGTAAACCCACGTCTTGTTATATGGACTGGAAATTAAATTATATTATTGAATAGCATAATCCGATTTCCCGATTGCATTGGTGTTCGTTATAACAAAAGTTTAAGCCTGGTAAAGTTTGTTCTATGGTTCAAGTGCATGAAATTTATATATATTGATGTAGAGATTGTTAAGGGCTAATGGCATGACTGTGAACGAAATGAAAGCTCGAAAAATGGGGTATTGGCCTCATATGTGTGTTGGGGCCGCTCATCTAATTGTGCCTTCATACCGTGCTGCCGCGCCTAATAACTTTGTTCCATGGGCATACAGAAACTATTGGGGATATTAGGATGCCTTTGGTGAAAAATTTATTTGTGATAGTTGCATCTTTGCTTTTTTCCTCATGCTTTTATTTTGATAAAGCTGAACGGTTATCAATTAGTGGAAATCTTGATGGCCAAAGAGAATATCTTGATAATTATGAATTAGAGTATTTTATTGATGGCAAATTGGCTGAGATTAACGTATCTTATCGAGATTGGAACTTTAAATGGAATCCGAATGGGAAAATAAAGTGGTTCGTTCATGGTTATTGCAATGTTTTTTTTAAGGGCGGGGATATTTGGGGGTGTACGAGTACTTTAAGGGGTATGGTTGATTTTGAAATATACTTGAAAAATAAAAAGAATGGAAATAAAGTATTGCTGGCAAAAAAGAAAATAGATATGGACGCCTATTACCGTTCTGTCTTGCTTACTCAGGTATATTTTGGAACTGATAAAGAACGATATATAGAGAGAAGCTATTTTAATGTTGATTGGAATAAAATGCAACCTTTTGTTTTTAAAGACACAAATGACACTCTTTACCATTATACAGCATGGTATTGGGACAAAAGAGACGTGTATGAAAAAGATTTTCCAGATGAACGGTATTTTATAGAAATTCCTTGATCGCGGGGATGCTTACACAGGGTATCTTATGGTAAAAATTGTATTATTCATTTTTTTACTTTTTTTCTCTAGTTGTACGTCTCGGCAAATTAGAGCTATAGACCGTTTCATAGGTGGCATTAAGGTAACAAAATCTTTTCCTATAGACCTGAATAGTAGGGAAAAACATGTATATAGAGTTCATGGTGTTGAAAGACCTTCTATTTTGGGACGGGGGAGGGGTGGAGCAACTTTCTTTACTATAGCATTATGTGTCGATCGTAAAGATGAAAATCATTGGCCAGCAAGTTCGCCTTTGAAAATAGTTGCGAAAACAAAGATTGAAGTAGCGGAATATGCTGATAGTACGTTTAATGAATCGTTAGATGAGACGACGATTTGTTGGAAAGCTGAAGACAGTGATGGTTGGAAACCTTATGAACAGCTTTTGCCTGCTGACGTAGATTTAGAACAACCATTAACTATAGAATTTCAAATTATAGATGGAGACTCCCTTACATTGAAGGATCTTGTCAATCCAAGGCTCGTTATTATAACAGGGACATGATTTGGAAAATGAATATTGCTGAGTTGTATTACAATGGAAAAGAAATTCTGTTATCTCATTGTGTGACAATGATGAATATAACATCTGGTACGACAAGCGTAACAAGGTTGTTTATAAGAACTCCGAGCTCGGCCAGCCCGTTAAGATTACTACATTCACAAATATGCCCTCCATCATTACCCTTGATGACGTCGATAGCGAAAAAGCGTTTGCGAACGTGGAATTTTATTGAGAATATCGTTGATATATCGGAGCTTTTGTACGAATGATGCCTGGAAAATCACCCTGCTACAACAGTTTTTCGTTACAGAGGTCGCATGGTAAGGTTGCTGATTTCTGTTATGATGTCTTTGTTTTTTGTAAAATGTTACAAGTACGTCGATGGTTACAAAGTTTAATGAATATTCCGAATGCAAGGATTGTTTTTTGCTGAGGGGTGGTGCAAAATGATTACATTGCTTCTTTTAATCGCTTTATTTTCTTTTTCAGAGGCTTCTGAAAAAGTGGAAAAGTGTAATGTTGGAAAATTT
>JAEEGK010015774.1_pt1 | contig 16691 bp, 15 predicted proteins | sample 8958771 | NCBI WGS metagenome assembly JAEEGK01 (sample SAMN16246547, study PRJNA631951) | gut metagenome | biome: gut microbiome; feature: rumen; material: SC-attached | host: Bos | place: Iran: Karaj | collected 2018-10 | reverse complement strand
AAAAATTTCTGAAATATGCAAATATTTTGGCAATTATTTTCAATGATTTATCACTTTTTTTACCTTCAAAAACGCCCCTACGCTAACGCCCCATTCCGACGCTCACGATCATCTTTTCCGCCCTGATGCTTGCAGGGAAGAAAGAAAATGCATACCTTTGCAGACATGAAGCGCGAGGTCTATGAGAGTCAGAAAGCGTTCGCCGGCGAGAAGAAGCCGTCGATGCAGCGCCGCTGCGTAGGTCACGACTATACCGGGCGCATGATCTACATGGTGACGATGGTCGTCGAGGGCCGTCGCCCTCTCTTCGGCACGGTCGCAGGTCGCAGCGATGCCCCTCCCGGCAGTCCCGACGCTCCGCGTGTGGAGCTCAGCGAGCTGGGGAGAAGGGTGCGTGATGAATGGTGGGGCATTCCCCGCTACTATCCTCAGGTGGAAATCCTCGCCCTGCAGATGATGCCCGACCACCTGCATGGCATCCTTTTCGTCAAGGAGAAGATGGAGAAAGACCTCAGCCGCATCATCCGCGGCTTTAAGACTGGCTGCAACCGCCATTACCGCGAGCTCTTCCCCTCTATCCCGCCTGCCGTCCCGTCTGTTGCGACTCAGTCGCAACAAACAAGACGACCGCGCCCCAAGGACGACCGCGAGCACGGCCTGCTCTTCGCCCGCGGCTACAACGACAAGCTCCTCCTGCGCGAGGGCCAGCTGCAGCGATGGCTCGAATACCTCAGCGACAACCCACGACGCCTGCTCATGAAGCGCGAGCGCCCCGACCTCTTCCGCGTACAGCGAGGACTGACGGTGGCGGGACAGCCGTTCTCAGCCATCGGCAACCGCTTCCTGCTGGAGCGCCCCCTGAAGCTGCAGGTGCAATGCTCACGCAGCCTCACCGACGACCAGATAGCCGAGCGGCAGGCTTGGTGGCTCAGCCAGGCCCGCTCAGGCGCCGTGCTCGTCTCGCCCTGCATCTCCAAGGGTGAGAAGGCGGTCATGCGTGCCGCCTTCGACGAAGGCCTGCCCCTCATCATCCTCCTCGAGAACGGCTTCACCGACCTTGCCAAGCCCGGCGGCCAGCGCATGGAGGCCTGCTCCCGCGGCCAGCTGCTGCTCCTCGCTCCCTGGGACCATCACAACGAGCGCGTCACCATCCGTCGCGACCAATGCCTGGCCCTGAACGACATGGCCCGCCTCATCTGCGAGTCCCCTTCTCCGACGGCACTTTAGCACTACTCCTGCGGGCTTCTTCCCGCTCTCCTACCCCGCTCTCGGGCCCAGAGTCGAGACATAAAACTCGCTATAGTCCTTGCAGCCTGGTGGCAGCTGATGATGCTCGAGATGGGGCAGATGCTGCTGCAGCTGGAGGAAGAGACGTTCGCCGGGCTCGTCGCGGTCGGGGTACATGTGGAATGAGGTGGAGAGGCCCCCCTCCTGCTCCCCCGAGGGGGAGGGATTTAGGCTTTTCAGAAGTTCCACGTCGGCAGGCTTCAGCAGCGTGGCCGACGGGATGGCTATGGCCTTGTGACCCGACGAGAGCATGGCCCAGCAGTCGGAGCAGCCCTCGGTGATGTAGAGCGGCTCGCCCGGGCGCAGCAGGTTGAGCACGGGCAGGTTGTAGATGCCACATTGCGACCCAGCAGGGAAGCGGAAGCGAGGCAGGGAACCCTTCACCAGGTTACGATTCTGAACTCCCACCAGACGACCCTCGCGGTCGTAATAGGGAGTCTGCAGCCAGTCCGTGCCCTGACGGTCGCGCCATGAGGTCAGGCGGCACCAGCGCACCACTCTCGGGTCCAGCCGCCGCTCGTCGAAGAGGAACCTTCGGGCAGCCTGAGAGAGCCAGGGATGCTCGAAGAAACGGGAGGCCCCCTCCAACCTCCCCCAACTGGGGGAGGCTTCTTTAGGCTTCGGGCTTCCCCCCAGTTGGGGGGATGAGAGGGGGGCCCCTCCCAGCCAGCGACAGGCCTCCTTGAAGTCCTTGTGCAGAAAGCGCATCACCAGGTCGATGGTGCCTCCCGAAGCCCCGCAGACGAAGCATCGGAAGGTGTTCTTACTGACCCGATACGACAAACTGGGGTGGCTGTCATCATGAAACGGGCAGAGGCTTTTATGCCTCTCAACCCGTAACCCTAGTCTTTGCGCAACGCTTTCTATCGGAAGATTGCGCAACTTCTCTATATCATACCTTTCAATCATCGTGAGCGATTTAGGTAAGCCTCAGTCTTGGTGTAGAGACCCGTCTGGTCGTCGTAGGTGATGTACTGGCGGCACACCCATACGCTTAACTGTCGCTTGGTGTCCTCCTTCGGCTTGTCTACACTCACACGAAGAGTCTCCAGCTGAGCCTCGTTGAACGTGTCGGGCAGGTCGTCGAGCATGTTCTTCGGTCCACTCTTTTTAGCCTCCGAAGTGCTCGTGTCGCCACCCTTCATCATATCGCCGAATACCTGCATCTTGCTCCACAGGTCGTGATAGACAAGCCACTCCACAAGGTCGCCTATAGCACGTGACCAACAATGGCCGTTCAGGATATAGAGGATACAACCGTTCTTCCATGCCGAAACGATGGCACGCTTGCCCATGTCCCACAGCACATCGTCGTCGGCTAAGTCGGCGAAGGCGGCCATGTCGGAAGCCAGCTTGTCGGTCAGCTTGTTCAGCTGAGGAATAATGAAGCGACCCTTGCAAGCCTCCAGACGGACGATGTACTCGTCGAGCTTCTTAAGGAATGCCTCCTCATACTTGCCCTGTCGGGGAATGCGTCCGCTACGCTCCTGACGTTCCTTGTAGGAGAAGACCACACGGCCCAGGACTCCGTTGAAGAGCTCGTATTTATAGAACCTACGGGCCGAGAACGGTGTAGATGAGAAGGTGATGTTGGCTCGGAGTGTGGGATTGCCCGTCACACCGTCGGCCGTTGCACGGAGAGCTCCCGCATGCTGTTTGTCGTAGATGTTGCGGATGGTCTGACTCACAGCCTTGTGACCGCCACACATGCGGTCGGCCATCTCGATCTCAGTCATGTTGTAGTACTGGGTGTGATTGCCAGCCAGTTCACATGCCATCGCGTTCTGAAGGAAAGCAGGGTTGGTCACGTCGGAAGGCGGGAAGAAGAATGCCACGTCCGGACGGACAGGTTTCTCCTTGTTGGCGCCCTTGGTCTTGACCTCCTTCTGCCATACGACTAGCTTCTGCAACTCGTCATCGTCATGCTGACGGAACTTGCGCATGATGGTTTCAATACAAACGGTCAATTGGCCCTTGCCCATGCCCGAATCTGCAATCAGGTGTGCCATCTGACCGCAAATCTCCTTCCAAGTGAGGTCGGGGTACTGAAATTCCGAACCGCTGACGTAAGCTCCCAGGGCAGGGAACAGCATAGGAACGATAGCCTCGCGCATGTCTGGAGAGATCTGTGAGGCCAGAAGTTTGATGCACTCAACCCCTTTTCCGAGGTTAGGCATCTTGGGTGCTGATGCTTTTGTAATATCGTACATAGTTGATATACAGCTTTTTAGATGAAACATAGATTACCCCAGCGTTTCAGTTTCAGTTGTTTCAGTTGTTTTTCGAGGGGAGTCAGTTTCTCCATTCTATATATAACTATCTAATTACTAGTTAGTTATATGTTATAAGAAGGGGATATGAAACATAACTGAACCTCTGAAACGGAACTGAAACTGAAATAACTGAAACGCTAGGGCGTTGGTTACCTACTCACTCTTTCCCTATAAGGCCTGTGAGTGCCATGCAAAGTTCGTTGTACACTCCGAGGGCATAGCGCTCGACGCTGAAACCGTCGCCAGTCGGCATTGGCTTGAAGTTCGGTCGCAGCGAGCCGTCGTCCCTGCGGGTGATGGTGATGTAGCGGCCCACGAAGACGTGCGGGTTGCGCTTCACAGGCATCCGTGGTGCGGTCTCTACGAAGTAGAACATGCCGCTGCGCATCAGCTGGGCCGAGCCGCTGGTGCAGTAGCCCTCCAGCTCCTGCTGCATGGGATCGTCGGGAATGAACTCGAAGTACTTCTTTCCCGCATCGTCGTGATGTACGACGGCCATACCGTCGATAAAAGTTGTCTTTTTCATGGTTTAAAACGAGTTGTTGAGTTTCAGAATATCCTTCACCGTCACATCCTGATACAGGTTCCCGTTCGACTCATGGACCTGGAAGCGCAAGGCTGCCATCACCACTTCGCCCTCGTAGAACTTTCCCAGCGCAGAGTTACCGAACAATGTACACGCGTACTCGTTCTCGTACTTACCACCAAGCTCCTTGAGCCTGATCACACATTTGGCCAGCTGGCCGCTGTCCTCCTTCGTGGAGGTTACGTAGGTCACAACTCCCTGCGACACTACGCGAAAGACTGGTGTCTTCATAATCATAGAAATTATCTCCTTTTATGGATTTCACACCGCAAAGGTAGGCATAATCCATGATGAGCGAAAACTACCTCGGGCAATGATACTATCATTACCTATCACGCTGAAAATCAACACATAAGAAAAGCGTGACAGTTGACCGTAGCCAACTATCACGCAACTATCTTGCAACTATCTCGCTGCCTCTTCCTGGCCTTAGGCGACCAGCGTCAGCAATTCCTTCTCCACATGCTCGGCGATGCGCTGCTTCAACTTCGCTTCGAGCTCGATCAGGCCGTTGTTCACATACTTTCGCATGCCGCTATTGGTGCCCTCCAGCAGACGGGTATAGTCCACGTTGGTCACCTCCGACTGATACATACCCTTTAACTTCAGATGGCCCAGAATGCAGTAGACCGTCTTCTTGCTGTACTCCTTGAACTTCTCGTGGGCACCCGCCTTCGCAATCTCGCTGCGGAAAGCCTTCAGCAGGCTCTTCCACACCTGCGGCAGGCGCCCGGCCCATTGTTCTGTGGCCAGATGCTGCACCTTCGACACCTGCTCCAGCACCTTCTTCTCCAGCTCGTCCTCCTGCTCGGCAGCCTTCTCAGCGCGTTTCCGGGCAGGCTGCTGGTCGGCCTGCATCAGGCGCCACAGCTCCACAAAGTTGAACAGCTGGATCAGGTTCGCGCTGAACATCGGACGGGCATCGATGAACGACACGCCGAAACGGTCGGCATGGGTGAAGAGGAAGCGCGACAAGCCGTCGGAGTCAATCCGCTGCTGCTCCACGTCGAACACCAGCTCAAACTCCCCGTCGTTCAGAAACATCTGCTTGAACTGCTCCAGCTCCTGACGCATGCGCTCCTGCAGGTTCTTCCTTAGCGTGCGCGGCGAATACTGGATCTTCCACTTGTGATACGCGCTGTGGCAGGCTGCGCTGTAGTGATGCTGATAGCAAGCCTCCCATTGCTCGAACGACGAGCTGATCAGCTCCTCAGTCGGAGAGTTCAGAAACTCGGTAATCTGCATCAGGACCTCGTTCAGCTCGCGCAGCGCACATACCGCCACCGTCGGCACATCAGCACCGCTGAGAGCCCGGAACGGCTCCATAGAAGCCTCCAGGGCATCCACCTCGGCCTGTCGCTCCTTGAACGCAAGGAAGCACTCCGACTCGAATTGATAGCTGTTCACCTCAACCTTGTTCAGGCTGTAGGCATAGCGCACGCGCTGAATCATCTCCCAGATCTTGTTGCCCCACAGCGGGAAGTTCACGTCCTTGGCATCGCCCAGCGGCAGGCATTGCCTCCATTGGGCCAGCAAGAGTTCAAGATATTTCGTCACTCGGCAGGCATCGACGGCCACGCTCAGGCTGATAGCATTCAGCGAGAGCAGGCACGAGCAGGACGCCAGCGCATTTGTCTTTTGCTCAATATTGGTGAGTAAAATATATTCTTTGCTTTTAATATCGTTCATATTCCTGAAAACACAGTTTTAATGTTGAATCCGAGTGCAAAGATACAAAAAAAATCCCGATACTCAAAAGAATATCGGGGAAATAATTTGGCAACTACGTACTATTTGACCCTTGGGCGGGAAGCGGCTATTCAAGGAAAGCTTCCATGATAGCCGTCGGGGCAGCGTTGTGGTCGAAAGCTCCCAGCTTATAGCCGCCAGGCAGACATTGGGGCTCCCAGTAGAACACACCACGACAATGACCGCCGGTCTGCGAGCGCGCCTCACGGATGACACGCGTGAGCTGGCGCCGTCCTTCGTCCATCACCTCGGGGTGACGCTCGTCGACCTCGAAGCCTGTCTCCACGATCATCACGTCGCACTTGTACTTCTCGCTGACATGACGGATGTTGGCGATGCAGTCGGTGATGATGTCGTCGGCCTTCAGCTCGGGATGGCCGTCACGTGCCCAGTAGGGATAGAGCGACATGCCTATCATGTCCCACTTGCCGCCGTATTTCTTGACGATGTCGAGGTTCCAGTCGTAGAGGTCCTGCTTGTGGCCGCGGTCGAGGTGGATGATGACGATGGCCTCGGGGAACACCTCCTTCACGGCATCATAGCCCGCAGCGATGAATCCGGCATATTGTTCGGGATGCTGCTCGATATGACCCATGGGCCACAGCAGGCCGTTGGCGGTCTCGTTGCCCACCTGCACCCAGCGGGGCGTTATGCCGTTGTCCTTCAGTAGCGACAGCACGTCGATGGTATGCAGGCGCAGGTCCTGCTTCATCTGCTCGTAGGTATGATCCTTCCAGGCGGCGGGGATGGGCTGCTTGGCAGGGTCGGCCCACGAGTCGCTGTAGTGGAAGTCCACCATGAGGTCCATGCCCAGCGCCTTCACACGACGTGCCATAGCCAGCAGCTCATGCTTGTCGTTCATGCCGCCACGGGGGTTCACCCAGACGCGCATGCGTATGGCCGACATCTGGTAGTCGTTCTTCAACAGCTCAAGGCACTCGCGCTCCTTGCCGTTGCGGTCGTGGAACACCGTGCCCCGCCGCTCCTGGCCCGTGAGGAATCCCACGTCGGCGCCTTTCACAAAGTCCTTCTTGCCACCATCCTGGGCAAGGCTCATGCCGGCCAGCAGCTGGCACAGCAATAACATGATCAGTCTCTGCATCATCGCTGTCTATTTGAAGTTTTTGTTCTTGATAGTCCAGTTGTCATAACCCGAGAGGTCTCCTCCGACGAAAAGTCGCTCGTGGTCCTTCTTGCCCTTCAGCTGCCAGTCGAGCCAGGCGCGCACCATGCGGGCGTTGGCGCCGCCGTTGGGCTGGTTGTAGGTGCCGCCATGACCGCTCTGGGTGTTGTCGGCCAGCACCACGGGCACATGGCTGATGGCCTCATAGTCCATCTGCGCGTTCTGGTAAGCCACGTCGGTAGTGCCTCCCGTGAGGTAGAGGATGGGGCCGTGAAGACTCTTGAGCGACTGGGCGCTGGCATCGGCCATCGACATCGTGCCCATGCCGGCATTGAGGATGAGGTAGGTCTGCAGGCGCTTGTCGGCAGCGTTGGCCAGCACCTGTGCGCCGCCGCAGGAATGACCTGCTCCGGCCATCTTGGCCACGTTCACCTTTTTATAATAAGGAGAGGCGGGCGCAGCGGCCTGCTGACTGATCCAGTCGAGGGCCTTGGCCACCATCGACGACGGCGTGTGCTGCTCCTTCTCGTGCTGGGGGAACATCTGCAAGGCACCGATGGCCACGACGACATAGCCGTAGGAAGCGACGTCGGCAAGCATGTTCTCATAGCCTATGCTGGTGTCCATGCAGCCGCCGTTGGCAAAGATGAGCACGGGCAGCGCACTACCCTCGCCTGCCACAGCCCGGTCCATATTGACGGGGTGGTAGACTACGAAATCGGGCAGCGAACGCTCGCGCACAGCCACAGCCTTGTAGGGACCGCTGCCGCCATAGTCGGGCACCTTGAGCTGCTCGAAGCTGACGGAGGGATCGTCGTGCTTGAGATAGCGGGCGTAGAAGGCATCCATAGCCGGACGGGTGAACTCGAGCTGCTGGTCGAAGGCTACGCCATGCTGGCCGTGCACCTTCACATAGTCGACCGATGCTCCGGCCTGCTGCATCTTGCGCACCCAGTCCTCGGTGAGGTTAGGCCGCACGATGGGATCCTCGCCTCCCTGCAGCACGAGGAAGGGCGTGGCGCAGGCACCTATGTAGCCGATGGGCCACCACTCGGTATGGTCGGCCCAGGCTCCGGCACGCCCTATCTCCGTGGGTGGTGCGCCTCCTGCAGCACAGGCCACCGAGCAGTCGTACTGCTTCCAGGGGTCGGCGGCATCGTTGAACGACTTGCTTGCGGCAGCCACGCCGGCCATGAGCGATAGATGACCGCCTGCCGAATGGCCGTAGGTGCCTATGCGCTCAGGGTCGATGCCCAGCTGCTGTGCGTTGGCCTTCATCCAGCGGATGGCGCAGCGCACATCCTCGATGCAGGCAGGCAGCGGGGCCTCCTGGGTGAGGCGGTAGTTCATGTTGCACACCACATAGCCCTTCTTGGCATAGTCGATCATGAGGTCGTGATAGACCTTGTCATTCTTCGACCCTGCACTCCATCCGCCACCGTGAATGATGAGGATGGCGGGACGGTTCTGCCTAGGCCCGTCAGCGGGTACGGCCATGTCGAGCACGGTGTTGGGGCCTACGTCGGTGCGGTAGGCAATGTTTTCGGTGACGGTCACTTTCCTGTCATCCGTCTGTGCCGCCGTAGTGAGCGACACCATGAGCAGCAAGCTCAGCAATACTCTGTTCATATTCTTCGGTTTTAGTTGATTCATGATTTGCGCGTTATCTTGATGCGGTGAAAGTCACCTCGCCTGACTGCAGGCCATCGGCCTCGGCCACGACGGTCACGGTGCCGGGCTGGTCGGCAGCTACGATGGCGAGGCACTTGCCCGACCATGCCTTTCGCTCCGTAGCGAGCACGGAGCCGAGGTCGGTCATGTTGCCGTTCTCTACTCCCACGAGGCGTCCGCCCTTCACCTGGAACCGAACCAGATTGTCAGTCAGCGGACAGATGTTGCCGTTCTTATCGAGCACCTCTATGGTGACATGAGCCACATCACCAGGAACGGCACGGAAGAAAGGACGATCGACGGTGGCACGCAGACGGGCAGGCGCTCCCGCCGTGCGAATGACATCTTCGAAGGTCAGGCTGTCGCGAATGCCCACTACCTTGATCTCGCCAGGCTGGTATTCCACATCCCACGTCAGATGCAGATCGGCCGTGGTGGCAAAGTGCTTGCCTGGGTCGTAGGATGCCCAGCTGGGATTGACTCCGCGACGGGGAAACTCGGTGGCCTTCTTGCCATACGACTTGCCGTTGACAAACAGCTCCACCTCCTCGCAGTTGGTGTAGCAGGCCACCTGCATGATCTGCCCTTCATGGCCCTCCCAGTTCCAATGGGGGAGCAGGTGTAGCACCGGCTCGTCGCTCCAGATGCTCTTGAAGAACCAGTAGCCGTCTTTCTTGAATCCGCAGTTGTCGAGATAGCCCGACTGACTGCCTCGTGAAGGCCATCCCGACTCACCATAGTAGTCGATGCCCGTCCACATGAAGTCGCCTATCACATAGTCGTAGGCCGTGGTGAAACGCCAGCGATGCTCCACGTCGATCAGCTCGCTGCTGATGAGTCCGCGGCTGCGACGGCGGAAGCGGCGCTGGGGTTGCTGCTGCTGAGGGCTGAAGCCGTCGGCACCGGCTCCGAGCTGTGGCGGCGTGGCTGTGCCCGGCCATTGATACTGCCGTCGGGCCCCGCCCAAGCCTGTCGACTCGGTAGCGACGACTCGCCGCTTGGGGTATTCGGCCTTGTCGATGGCATAGAGCAGTTCGCGGCGGGTGCGCCAGCGGTCAGGGTAGTTATAGCCGATGATATCGTTTTCGAAGGCAGCAAGGAACTCGGGCGAAGTGGGACTGTTGGATGCTATCTCGTCGTTGCCGCTGGTCACCAGCCGGGTGTCGTCGAGGCGATGGCAGATGGCTATCATCTCGGCAGCGGCGCCAGGTCCCTCGGCCGAGCGCTGGTCGCGTATCTCATTGCCGATGCTCCACATCACCACCGAGGGGTGGTTGCGGTCGCGAGCCACCATTGCCGTGAGGTCGCGCTCATGCCAATCGCGATAGTAGAGGTGATAGTCCTGACGGTTCTTGCCGTTGATCCATTGGTCGAAGGCCTCGTCCATAACGAGCATGCCGAGACGGTCGCACAGGTCCAGGAACTCAGGTGCCGGCGGATTGTGAGCGGTGCGGATGGCATTGCAGCCGCCACTCTTCAGTATCTCCAAACGACGCTCCCACACCCGCTCAGGAACGGCAGCCCCTACTGCCCCGCCATCATGGTGCAGATTGACGCCCTTCATCTTCACCTGCCGGCCATTGAGCAGGAAGCCCTTGTCGAGAGGATATTCGATGGTGCGGATGCCCAGCGTATTGTCGACCACATCGACCATACGCTTACCGTCGGACAATGTCGATCGCAAGGTGTAGAGATAGGGGCTCTCCAGATTCCAGACCTTCGGACTGGTCACCTTGATGGTCTGCTCGTCGGCAACCTTGCCACCTGCCGATACGCTGATGGTCTGCTCGACCTTTGCCACAAGGGTGCCCTCAGCATCGATGACGGCATGGGTCAGCGTCAGTTGCCTGCCGGCCGACTCTTCGCACTCCACTTCCGACTTCACACGTATCAGGGCCTCAGCGTCATTCAGTTCCAAGGTGCTGTTGAACACGCCCCACTTGGCAAAATGAGTGGCCGACGTCTCCACCAGTCGCACATGCCGATAGATGCCTGAGCCCGTATACCATCGGGAGTTGGTCTGCTGTGAGTTGTCGACCTTGACGGCCAGCACATTGCCTTTCTGCTTGAGATAGGGCGTCAGGTCGTAGGAGAAGCTTGAGTAGCCGTAGGGCCATGTACCCAGCTCATGACCATTGATCCACACGGTGCTGTTCATATAGACACCGTCGAACTCAATGGAGTAGCGTTTCTTCTTGTCGAAGGTCTTCACATCGAAGGTTTTCCGATACCAGCCCAATCCGGTAGGAAAGAAGCCGATGCTTCCTCCACCTGGATTGTCGCGAAGGTTTTCCCCCTCGATGCTCCAGTCGTGCGGAACATTGAGCTTGCGCCAGTCGCCGTCGCTGAAAGCCGGCATCTGGGCTTCAGCCACATCGCCCAGGTGGAATCGCCACCCGGCATCCATACTCGTCACCCTGCGGGGCTGCGCCACAACGGCAGCGGCCGAGAGCAGCGTGAATATGCAGATAATGGTCAGTCTTTTCATGTTCATCGGCTTATATGTAAATCCTTATTCCTGATTATTTGCCGACCTTCACCCGCATGATCGTGTAGGACATGGGGGCAAACTCATAGTCGAACTGCTTTCCGAACTTACCGAAGAGAGTGGCATGCGGAGCAAGCTTCGTGGGCTGTTCGAAGGAGTTCTCGTCCTGCGGATTGCCGCTAAGGGTGATGACACGACCTGTGGGCATGACGGTCTTGGCACCATCGATGGCGAACGAGCGGCGGTAGGGCTGCTCAGTGCCGTTGACCACCTTGATCACGAGTTCGGAGGTCTGCTCGTCGTAGCCTGTCTGACAGAAGTGGCGGGTCAGGGAAGCGGGCTTGGCGGAGAGGATTTCACGACCGTCCATAAAGAGGGTGACCAGCTGGGGAGTGACGACGATCTTCACGTCGTACCACTTGTTGTTCTCTACCGTCTGAGGCACTTGTCGGCCCAGCACATCATTAGTTCGGCCCCGGCGAATGGGCTGGATAGCCGAGGTGCGGTTGTTCCATCCGGCAATGTTGACAGCATAGCCATTACGCCCGCCGGCATCCATGCCATAATAGATGAAGAATCCCTCCATGCCACCAGTCTTCCGGGCCTGAAGCTCAAGGGTGTAGTCGTTGCTGCTGAACGATGGAAGCAGCGACAGAGTGAGCTGCTCGTTGCTGGTCTGGGCAAGCACATCACCTGTCACCGTCCATTCGCCCCGCTGTCGCTGGAACTGAGAAGGCTGGAAGGTCATCGTCTGCCCGTCGGCAGTAGTCACCTTGACATTGCGATACTCACATTGAGTGGCATAGCTGCCCAGTCCGATGGTGCCGGCAGCGAAGGGCGTGGTCTCGCCTGCGGTAGAAGGCTCGCTGACGAAGACATTATAGGTGGGACGATTCTCGGCCGACATCTGCTGCACGTAGTAGGAGGCACGTCCATAGACCTCTGAGCTGTTGATATGGATGAGGTTCGTAGGCCAGTCGCGGCGGTTCTCGTTCTCGAACAGGGGTGCATACGACGACATCTTCACCACGTCGCTGTTGCGCTCCATACCCATGATGAATGCGGCCTCGCTGATGGCAGCCAGCAGGTTGCCGGCTCCCACGCCGCTGTTGCAGGCATACTCACCTACATATATGTCATGCGTGCGCGGTACGTCATCAAAGAGGTGGTTGTTGTTGAAGAAGAAATTGGGGTCGCGATACCAATGGGGATCAACCATATAGTCGCCCGGAATCTGCGCCAGCAGCGGGTCGGTGTGGCCTAGGGTGTTGATGAATATGATCTGCGGATATTCAGCCTTCAGCTTCTTGAAGATATAGTTGAAGTGAGTGACATACTCGGGTCCGACGTTCTCGTTGCCTATCTCCACATACTTGAGCGGGAAGGGCTTCGGATGTCCGGCATCGGCACGCATCTTGGCCCACTTGCTCTTCGAGGGGTCGGCCAGCGCATAATCGATGGCATCGCGGAAATCCTGGACGACGGCATCCATGTCCTCCGTACTGCTCACGTAGTCACCATTGCGCACCGAGCACGACATTCCGGCATTGTTTACGAACATAGCATCCATACCCAAGTCCTCGCAGAACTGCAGGAACTCATGGTAGCCCATGCCCCAGGTAGCCCGATATCCCCAGACGTCCCATTCGCCGCGGCGGGTCATAGGATCGCCTAGCGTCTCCTTCCATTTCACACGGTTCTCGTAGGTGGCACCCTCGACGATGCAACCGCCCGGCCAGCGCATGAACTTAGGATGAAGATCAACGAGCATCTGAGCCACGTCGGCACGCTGACCGTTCTTCCTGCCTTTGAAAGTGTTCTGAGGGAAGAGCGACACATAGTCGATGAGCACCGTGCCTGTCTTGTCGAACTCCAGCGACAGCTCGCCTTTCGAAGTAGAGCCCTCGGCCGTGAGGGTGGCTGTCAGCTCCGTCCAGTCATTCATTCGCTGGCTGGCAAAAGTAGTCTCGCCCAGCGACTGGCCTGTATTGCCATCACGAAGGCGGGCAGTAACTGTGCCCTTATAGTTGGCGCTCTTCACATAGAAACGCAGGTCGTACTGCTCACCTTGTCTGAGCCCCATGCCCCAGTAGCCAGTATTCGTCAGCAGGGCTCGTCCGCCCTTCTGCACCTTGGTGATAGTGAGCTGCATAGCATGCGGCGTATTCTGATGAAGGGGCTGCGGGGCTTCAATCACCTCACTCTTCACGGTGCTCTTCACGCCGTCGACACGCCAGCCCGTCATCGTCTTCTCCTCCATGTTCCAAGGGATATTCCAATGGCGGATGTTGCGATGCTCGTAGTTGGGCGATTCCACCGCCCAAGCCCTGCCGTCACGATAGGTCATGCTGGAGGGGAGCACCTGCTCCTCGAAACCACGGTTTTGAACTAGCTCGGCATAGAGGCCACCGTCGCCGGCATGACTGATTTCTTCAAAGAAGATTCCATAGAGATTGGGCGACACGACGGCTCCCTTCTGGCCAAGGTCGATACGAATGGGCTCCGACTGTGCTGACACATAGGAGGCACAGGAAAGGAGGAGCGTTGCAGTTAATAGTTTTTTCATTTGATATGTTTTATGAATTAGTTAATTGCTGATAGTCTGTTTCTGATACTCGTTTGCAAAGGTACGGAAAAAATACGGAAACGCCAAAAGATACACATCATTTTGATACATAGCGACCAGCCATCATGCAATTTGGGATAAAAGTACAAAAAATATTTGGTGTTTACCACACTTTTTCGTACCTTTGCGCAAAATAAATCAATCAAGATGAAAAAGCTACTGATCATTATGGCACTAATGTTTCTCATGGGAGCTGGTGCCGTAGAGGCACAAAACAGTGTCATCGACAACATCATGACGCGTACGTCGATACGCAAGTTCAAACCACAGGCCGTAGAGGATGCCAAGATTGAGACCATGCTACGCGCCGCTATGGCAGCACCGACAGCAGTAAACAAGCAGCCTTGGCACTTCGTCGTGGTCACCGACAAGAAAGTGCTCGACGAGCTGGCCGGCAAGGGACGTGGAGGCGACATGCTGCGCAACGCACCGCTGGCCATCGTCGTCTGCGGCAACCTGGAAAAAGCACTTGATGGCGATGCCGAAGAGTTCTGGGTGCAGGATGCCTCGGCAGCTACGGAGAACCTGTTGCTGGCCGCCCACAGTCTGGGACTGGGAGCTGTGTGGACAGGCCTCTACCCTATCATCGAGCGAGCCGGACATGTGAACTCTGTGCTGGGCATGCCCGAATATATCATGCCGCTGTGCACCGTCATCATCGGATACCCTGACGAGCAGCCCACACCAAAGAACAAGTGGAATCCAGAGAATGTGTCGTATAATAAATTTGGTAATAGAAAATGATACAGTCAATGACTGGCTATGGCAAAGCCGTCGTAGCCTATAAAAACAAGAAGATACACGCTGAACTGAAGTCGCTCAACTCAAAGCAGCTCGACCTCATGACTCGCATAGCCCCTCTCTATCGTGAGAAGGAAATGGAAATACGGCAGACAATTGCCAAAGTCGTGGAACGCGGAAAAGTGGACTTCGCCCTGTGGATAGAGCAGGCTGAGGGCATGGAGCCAACCCCTGTGAACGGAGCTCTGATGGAAAACTACTACCGCCAGCTGAAGAACATCTCCCAGAAGACGGGCATCCCTGAGCCACAGGACTGGATGTACACCCTCACACGCATGCCTGACGTGCTGACGAAGACCGACATCGAGGAGCTCAGCGACGAGGAATGGGCTGCCGCCCACAAAGCCGTTGAAGGGGCTGTGAAGGCGCTGGTAGACTTCCGCATGCAGGAAGGAGCTGCCTTGGAAAAGAAGTTCACCGAGAAGATCGACAACATCGAACGCCTGCTCGCTGAGATTGAACCCTACGAAAAGCAGCGTGTGGAGAAGATCCGCCAGCGCATCGTCGACGGTCTGATGCAGATTCCCGGAGTGGAATATGACAAGAACCGACTGGAGCAGGAGCTCATCTACTACATCGAGAAGCTCGACATCAGCGAGGAGAAGCAGCGTCTGACCAACCACCTGAAGTATTTCCGCGAGACGATGGCCAACGGCCAAGGACAAGGGAAGAAGCTTGGATTCATAGCTCAGGAGATGGGCCGTGAGATCAACACCACCGGCTCGAAATCGAACCAGGCCGAGATGCAGAATCTCGTCGTTCAGATGAAGGATGAGCTGGAGCAGATCAAGGAGCAAGTATTAAATGTATTGTAATATGGCTAGACTTTTAATAGTGTCGGCACCCAGCGGCAGCGGCAAATCGACCATCGTCAATTGGCTGATGAAGGAGCACCCGGAGCTGAATCTCTACTTCTCCATCTCGTGCACCTCACGCGCCCCCCGGGGCACCGAGCAGGACGGCGTGGAGTATTTCTTCCTGTCGCCAGAAGAGTTTCGCCAGCGCATCGACAACGACGAGTTCCTGGAGTATGAAGAGGTATACGAGAACCGCTTCTACGGAACGCTGAAGGCGCAGGTGGAACGCCAGCTGGAAGCCGGACAGAACGTCGTGTTCGACGTTGACGTGAAAGGCGGCATCAACATCAAGCACCACTACGGCGATCGGGCCATGAGCCTCTTCATACAGCCACCCTCTGTCGAGGAGCTGCGCCGGCGACTGGAAGGCCGAGGCACCGACACCCCGGAAGCCATCGAAAATCGCTTGGCAAAGGCAGAATACGAAATGTCCTTCGCTCCGCAGTTCGACCACATCGTGATCAACGACGACCTCGACATTGCCAAACAGGAGACCCTGCAGCTGGTGAGCACATTCCTCTCACAAGAATTATGAGAATAGGAATCTTCGGAGGGTCGTTCAATCCCATTCACGTGGGACACATCTCCCTTGCCAGGCAGCTCAGACGGATTGCCGGGCTGGATGAGGTGTGGCTGATGGTGTCGCCCCAGAATCCGCTAAAACAGGGCAGCACCGACCTGCTCGACGATCAGCTGCGCTATCAAATGGCTCGGCTGGCCCTGCACGACGAGGAAGGCATCGTGGCCTCCAACTACGAACTACACCTGCCCAAGCCCAGCTACACCTGGAACACCCTGCAGCACCTGCACCAAGACTTTCCGCAGCACACATTTCTATTATTAATAGGAGGCGACAACTGGGCACTCTTCCCACGCTGGTATAAGGCCCAAGAAATCATGGACGGGCACGACATCGTCGTCTACCCCCGACGAGGCAGCCAGATTGACCGCACAGCCCTCCCCCCTCGTGTAACAATAGCCGATACTGAACTGCTCGACATTAGCAGCACCGACATCCGTCAGGGCATCAAACAAGGAAGTAACATCAGCCGCATGGTGCCTTCCGTCATCATACCGCTTGTAAGCAAGCTCTACTCCGACTGCGAGTAGATACCATCACTCAGCAGATTGAGGACGTGCTATTTTCTTCTTTGTAATAAACATGACGGCCTCACGGAAGATGGTAGACCCCAGCAGCCATAGTGCCGCACAATAGAGGACAAACACCAT
>JAEEGK010015769.1_pt1 | contig 16694 bp, 7 predicted proteins | sample 8958771 | NCBI WGS metagenome assembly JAEEGK01 (sample SAMN16246547, study PRJNA631951) | gut metagenome | biome: gut microbiome; feature: rumen; material: SC-attached | host: Bos | place: Iran: Karaj | collected 2018-10 | reverse complement strand
TTTGCAAGACCTAAATCTGTTAATTTTTTTAAAGTAGCAAAATCTCCATTAACAGCATATTTTAAAACTTTAATATCTTTTTCTAAATTTTCAATGTTTTTATTTTTATCTTTTAATTCTTTTTGAACTTTCTCAATTGTTGATTTATTATTGTTATCTTTTTCTTTCAAATCATCTACTAATTTTTCAAGTTCTTGAGTTTTATTATAATATTCTTCATACATTTTTAAAATTCTTATTTTTGATTTTGAGAAATGTTTAAATGTTTCACTACAATTACATTTACTATATCTAAGTAAAAGAAATATTTTGTTTGAATCTGTTGATTCTCCTTTTATATGATTTTTAAGAATAGTAATTTTGTCATTCATATTAATTTTGAATTCATTATAATAGAAATTATAACATGGACAAATTTTACTTTCACAAAATGATATTAAATAATCAAATAAATCTTCGAAAGTTGAAGTTGAATTATAATTATAATAAAAACTTAATTCTTCTTCTTTTTCATTATATTTTGAACAAAATATTGATAAAGTAATATAAATTCTCTTCATAATTAAAAATATAATTAAAATTATTCAATTAAAATTATAAAAAAAAAGATTTCAAATTTTGTTCTTATCAAATTTTTTTTTACAATTTTCATTGGAAAAGATTTAGGATTTGTTATCTTACATTTTACAATAAATCATGAAACATTATATAAAAAAATTTTTTTTTTATTATATTTTGATGCTTAGTTTTTATTTTGAAGGCATTTTAATTTGAGGTTCTTTAATAAAAATTTATTTTTGATTTTTTTAATCGGTGAATAAATATTGAATGAACTAAATTATAATTGATGAAAAATAAATATTAGAAAAATATGTTATTTAAAATATATTAGATTGAATATTATTATTCTGATATGATCCAAAATTCATTTTATAATTTCTAGAATATATTTTTTTATAATAATAATAAAATAATAAATTATTTAAATGGATTCTTTCATATTAATGAAAAACTTGAATTAATATATTTTTGTTTTTTTTATTAAAAAATGATTTTTCAAGTAAAAAAGTTTGATTCAATTATTTAAATTATTGAAATGAAAAGAAAGAAAAAAAATATTTATTTATTTTTATCAAATATTAAAATCTTCATTTTAAATCCAAATTTTTTTTTCTTTAAATTTTATGAAAATATAATTTATTCTGAATAATTATTTATTAAATTTTTAATTAAAAAAAAAATAATTTCAAATAAAAAAAATTAAAAAAAATAAATGGGAGGAGCTGAATGTTGCAAAGATAAAACGTAAAATAAAACTATTAACAATCATAAAAAATATGTAACAAAAATTTTAAAATAGTTTAAATCCTTTTTCCAAAAAATTATGTTATTTAGTTCAAGTAAATAAATCTCAAATATGTTATATGAAAATATTTGATTTAGAAGAAGAGATATGTTTGGAAATAAAAATCTTACTTCGAGTATTAAAGAGTTTAGATGGAATAAGTCAAATTCCAATATTAAATTCATTATTTTTATGTGGAATAAGTGAAGAAAATATGAATAATACAGTAGGAGCATTTTTATCTTATATAGATTTAACAAAATCAAATCCTTCAATTGAATTTTTAGTAAATTCTATTTTTCCTCATATTTATCCTTCTTTACTTTCATATAAAAAAGATTTAATTATTGTTGTTGGAGGAAAAGAACAAATTGAATGTGAATATTATTCTATTTCTGATAAAAGATGGAAAGCTTTACCTGATTTAAATGAAGATAGATATAAAGGTTGTTTAATTGGAGATGAAAAAAATAATTGTATTTATTTATTTGGAGGTTATTCACAGTTAAATAATTGTAATATGGAATTTATATTAAAATTAAATATGCTTAAAATGGAAAGATGGGAAGAAATTCATTTAAAAAATAATGAAAATTTACTTGCTAGAAATTTTTCTGTTGGAATTAAATTTGAAAGTTCTAATAAAATTTATATTTTTGGAGGATTTAATAATGATTTTAAAGAAACTGATGATATTGTTGAATATAATATTAAAGATAATAGTGTTTCAAAATATAATGAAAATATGAGGAAATTATGTTCTTTTAGTATGCAAGGCTATTCTGATTTAAATAAAAATCATTTTGCTTTTTATGATAATAATAACTATATTCATACCATTACTGAAAATGATTTTAGAATTAATTTAATTTTGTTTGATGGCTCTCCTAAAGATAAAAGTTTATAATTTTTTATAATATTTATTATTTATTGTTTTGTTATTATTAAATGTTTTTATTTTAATTAAATATTTTAGTATATTTGTTTTTTTGAAGAGTATATAAAAATTATAAATCACTTTTTAAAATTATTTGATTTTAATATATAATTTAATTATTGCTTTTTCTTTTTTGAACTTCAAATTTGTGAAAAATTTATTTATTATTTAAAGATTAAAATTTACAAAAAAAATATTAGATTGAAAATTAATTTAATTTTATGTTTTCTTATGATTTAAAAAAACTTAATAATATTTTTATTTATAAAAAAATTTACATTATTTTTTATTGCATTTGTTCTAAATGTTTTAAATAACCTTCTAATGATGTTAATCTCTTTATTCTTAATTCATTTTCATTTATTCTTTTATCTCTTTCTTCAAGATCATTTTGACTTTTACTTCTGATTAAAAGTTTATTTTGTCTTTTTGATTTCATAATTAAAATTCTAAATGGTAAAAATAATTGTGAATAACCATTTTTAAAATCATCATGTAATTTATTAAACATATCCCCAGGTGTATTAATTTTTGTTTGGATAAAATTATATTTAGATTTAATTTTAGGTAAAGTAGGAACTAAATTATTTTTTAATTTCATCACAGATTTATTATTATCATTTATTATACTTTTATTATTTGATTTCTTATTTATTTCTTGAATATAACTATTTTTTTTTATATTAATTGAACTTCTACTTTTATTCATTTTTTTTCCAAATTCTTTCCTTGTTAAATCAATCATTTTACTTTGATTTAAATTAGCTTTACTAACTGCTAATTTAACATTTCTTAATCTTTCTGCAATAACTTTACTAAATTCTTTTATTTGTTCTAAATCAGTCATTTCTTCAATATATTTTGGTTTATAAGTATCACTATAAATTGACTTTTCTTGTAATATTAATTCTGTTTCATTTGTTATTTTTTCAACTTCTTTTACTACTTTAAATGTTTTTTGATATTCTATCTCTTCATTTTCTAAAACTTTATCAACGTTAATTTTTAAATTCCAATTATTACTCATTTGATAAGGTAAGTTTGAATTTCTGCAATTTACCCATAATTTTTCCTTTGCATTAAATTCAGTAATTTTTTTTGAATATTCAGAAATTTGTTGATTGGAATTTTCTTGATGAATCATAGGATTAAATTTTTCAATATCTTTCCTATAAAAATATAAAGGATCACTTTTTATTTTGCTATCATCACTAAAAGGATCTAATAAATAAAATTTAATTCCAATTGGAACTGGTTTAATTCTATTTGAAATTTGTCTAAATTCATCTTGATATTTTCCAGTTTCAGCTTCAAAAATTTTAATTCTTAAATCATGTGAAGTTGTAATAATAATTCTAGGTTCAATATCAACATAATGTATATGTCTAATTGATTCTTTGTGTGCTTCAATAGACCATAAATTTACAATTTTAATATTAGTAAATAAATCATAATTTTCCTTAGTAATAATAGTTTCATTATCAAAATTTCTTTGTTCATTTTCAATAACATTATTAATAATATCATATATTTCAGATATATTATAACATTTTATATTTCCTAATAAATCTCCAATAAAAACTAAATGATTAACTTTATCAAATTCAATACTTGAAATAGCAATTGGTTGAAGTTTATCATTGCAATTATTAAATTCATATATAGAACTGAATTTGACAGCAGAAGGAGGAGTAACAATAAATCTGCAAATACCCGAAGAATAACAACATAAGACTAATTCAACACCATCAATTGCAGCAAGAGCAGAAACTTCATCCTTAATAATAGAAGGATCAGATTGTAAATCTGAATCATAATGAAAATGTTCAATATCATAAAATTTAATTATTCCATTACTCAAACCAATTCCTAATCTACTAAATCTATCAACAATACATAAAGCTCTTACTTGAAATTGGAAAATTGATAATTCTTTTATAACTTCAGTTTCAAGTAATTCTGCATCATTATGAATTTTTATAATATTATCTATTGAACATGATGCAATTATATTTAATGACATACTATGACATAAAAATTTAATTTCTGTTGAATGTGATGTTAAATCTTTTATTATTTGACCATTTTTTAAATTAATATTTCTAATTTTACCTGTATTATCACCTAAAAATCCTCTTTTTACATTTCTATCTACTATTATTGCTGTTACTTCACCTCCCATTGGATCATCATATATTTGTTTTACTTTTCCTGTTAATATATTCCATATTTTTATTTTTCTTAAACAAAAAGATAATAATGTTTTCGCAGTTTTATCATAATAACATGAACATATTACTTGATCATCTGCTAATTCTGGATTATTTGCTCTGTCTGTTTCAAAGAATAATAATTTATTTCCATAGACAAATATTTTTTTTAGTTTATTTATATATAACATTTTCATATTTGAAGATAATTTTTTATTTTTTGAATTTTCCATATTATGATTTTTTTTACTATTATTATCTTCAATTTGTTCATTTAATTTAATTGTTTGAAAATTAATTAAAAGAGAAGTATCCCATACTTTAATAGTACCTAAAATATCAACTGAAATTAATTCAGATTCTTTTTCATTACATTCAATTGAATTAATACTCCAATTATGTCCAATTAATTTATAAACTGAAGAGCCATCAATATAAGGATCATATACAAAAATATCATGTGAAAATCCACAAGTAAAAATTAAATTTCTGATTGAATCAAAAGCCATTGAATAAATTCCTGTTGTTTGATCAGTATAACATTTTCTATAATCTTTTAATAAAGTATCCCATAATATTATATTTCCATTATAATATGATGCTGCTAATAATTGTAATTTTTGCAATAATAATAAACAACTAACACTCATATTTTTATCTTTATCTTCAAATAATATTAAATCATTATCTTTAACATTTTTAAAAGATTTTTGTTTTATTTGTTCTAATAATTTTTTAGAATTATCTTTATTATTATTTTCTTTATCAATATTTAAATTAGGATTATTTGATTTTTTTTTAACAATTTTAATATCTAAAATATCTTCAATAATAGGATTAGGTTTAGTTAAATCCCATTTTAAAATTTTTCCATCTTTTTGTCCAGTAAACAATAATTTTAAAGCAGGATCCCAACACATTGCATATTGAGGTGAATCTGCAATTAAAATTGCAATTCTTAATTCATCTTTTGATAATCTAAAATCTTGAGTAACATTTACATTTTTTATTTCTTGTTTAACAAATTTCCATGCTGTTATTGTATTATTTGTTCCACTTACTAATATTATATCATATTCAGGAATAAAACATGTACATAATATTGATAATTTTTTATTTATTGATGTTTTTATTAATTCTCCTTTTGATAATATTTCATTATTGTTTATTGAATTATTTGTATTATTTGATTTTTTTTCATCTTCTTTTTTCTTTTTATGTTTTAATATATTTTCATTATTTATTTCAGATAAATATCCTGAACGTCTATGCTTATTATTTTTCGAATTTAATTGTAATTTTTTTATTCTTTTTTCAATTTCTTCTCTTTCTAAAATTTTATTTGCTCTTTTATTTAATTCTGAAAATTCTAAAATATCAACTTGAGCTTGAATATCTTTTAAATCGATATAACATTTTAATTTTTTACATTTTTTAGTTTCATAAAATAAAATATTACTTTTTCCTTCTTGTACAATTCCAATAACATTATGTTTTTCAAGGCAAAAAGCATAAGTAATTTGTTCAGTTAAATCAGAAGGATTTATACTATAAAGAGATTTAGCATAAAATTTTAATCTATAATCTTTGCTTTTAACTTTATTATTATCAGAACCTAAATGAACAATATAATTTGTAAATTCATTCCATTCTAAATCTCCGTTATCATTTAAATCAATATCACTAAATAATCTTAATAATAATTTTACAATTATTTTTTCTCTATTTGGATGATTTGGTAAAAATCCTAATAAATGATTTTTTAAAATTGCAACCATTTCTTCTTTTTTTAATGCTCCTAATCTTTCTTTAAAATGCTTTTTTATTATTTTTATTGTTATTGGATCAAAATTCAATTTTAATTCATTATACATTTTTTCTTCTTCTTCTAATTTCATTGAATATTCAGTTCTTGGAGAATATTGAAGAATAAAATTTTCTTCTTGATTTTCTTCTGGAATTTTGTCTTTATTGTCTTCTGTTTTTTCTTCATTCATTTTTTATTTCTTTTAAAATTTTGAAATTATAATAATTTAAATTATTATTAAAAATTATTATTTTATTTATATTGGTTTATTTTCTCTTATTTTATTTATTCAAGAATTGAGAAAAAAGAAAGATATAAAAATAAATGAATATATTAATTATAAATAATTTAATAGTGTTAGATATTTTTTCAAAAATTAAATATAGCAATTAAAGAATAATTAATATATATTATTAACAAAATTAGAATTACAAGATATAATTATAATCATGAAATTCAACTTCTTAAAGAACAATAAAATAAAGACAATGAAATAATTATTAATTTATAAATCTAATGAAAAGAAATTGAAGAAATTAAAAAAAGAATATTAGATTGTGAATTTCATTGATAATAAATTAAATTTTTCATTTTTTTTAAAATATATATTTTTTAAAGTTGCAAATAAATATATATAACATAATAATATAAAAAATAAATGAAATAACGACTTGACAAATTAAAATTAAAAAAAATCATTTTTGTTCAATAATTTTTAACATCATATATTTATATTCTTTATAAGAAATTTTACCATTAGAATCAGTGTCCATAGATCTAATGATTCTTTTTAATAAAAATTCATCTTCTTTTTTTTTAATTTTAAAAACTTCTTTTAACTCTTGTATAGTAATTTCTCCAGAATGATCTTTATCAATAAAATCAAAAGAAAATTTTAAAATATTAGGTTCACTTAAAATTTTTTTATCAATTCCAGCTCTAGCAAATTCTTCACATTCAATAAATCCATTATTATCATTATCAATTATTTTAAAAATTTCATCAGCTTGTTTTCCAATTTTATGTTTATGTTTACTATTTTTAAACATATATTTATGTAAAGCATCTTTAACTTCTTTTTTAGTTAATTTTCCGTTTCCATTAGTATTAAATAAATTAAAAACTTTATATAATAATTTGATTTCATCTAATTCAGGTAAATTATGAACTAAATAAGTTAAAGCTAATTCTTGTAATTTATTTTTTGGTCTATATTTTTTAATATTGTCCAAAGTTTTTTCTAAAAAATATTCAGTAACTTGACAAAAAAATTGTCTAGTTTGATATTTATTAAACCAAGGATGTAATAAAGCATCTCTTGCAGAAATTCTAGTTTGAACATTTTTTTCAAGACATTTTTTAACAAGATCTTTACCTTCATAAGATATAGAATCAAAAGGATCTCCTTTCATATTATATTTTCCTAATAAAATTTTTCTTAAAATTTCTCCTTGTTTTCTTCCTGTAAAAGGTAATTTTCCACTTAATAAAGTATATAATATAACTCCACATGACCACATATCACATTTTTCATTATAATTTTTTTCCAAAACTTCAGGCGCTATATAATAAGAAGATCCTATAATTTTATTTTCATTTTTATTTTTTTCATAAATTTTAGCAGTACCAAAATCAATAATTTTAACACTTAAAAATCCTGTATTTTGATTAATTGAATCAATTAAAATATTTTCTGGTTTTAAATCTCTATGTATAATATTTATAGAATGACAATAATTAATAGCACTAAATATTTGATACATAATATTTGCTGCTATTGGTTCAAAAAACGAACCGTTTTTTTTGATTGCATCAAATAATTCTCCTCCTTGTAAATATTCTGTTATTAAATAATAACCATCATATTCAACAAAAAATTCAAATATTTTTACTATATTAGGATGATCTAATTGTTTTAATAATTCAATTTCATTTTTTATTTCATTTACCGTTTCTGTTTTTGATAATAAATTTTTTGTTATTTTCTTCATTGCTCTTATTAAATTCGTTTTTTTATGACGAACTTTCCAAACTACACCATAAGATCCTTCTCCTATTTTAGATAATATTTGATAATTATCTTTTACATTTTCTTTATTTGAATCTACTATCATTCCACTATTTACTGCTAAAAATTCTTCTTTTTTTGATTTGTTTATATTTCCTTTTTCTTTTAAAGAATTTATTGTTGTTTCTTCTGTTTTTATTGCATTTGTTGGTGTTGGAGAATTAGATGTTTTTTGTACACTTTGACATAAACCCATTTTTATTATGATTTGAATTTTATTTTTTTTATTTAATATTTTTTTAATTGTTTCTGGTTTTAGAAATTAATGACTCTGTCTTTTAATGATTTTAAATTGATTTTATTGGTGAAAAATTAATAATAAAGAATAATTTCCTATTTGTATTTATAAAAATTTTTAAGTTATTTTTTTTATTCACAAAATTAAAAATATATGTTTTTTATTAAATTAAAATACCTCCATCATAAATAAAATTATTTTAAAATTTTCTTAATAAACTATGAAACTGTTAAAATATATAATATAAGAAAAAATTAGTTTTTCAACATAATTTTTATTCCATATGATTGTTTCAATGTTTTATTTTAATAATAAACATTGTAATCATCATTGAAAATATATAGGAATATAAAAAGTATAATTGTCAATGATTAAATTTTAGGTTGAAATGATTGAAATGGTTTAAATTGTTTAAGTTTTATATTTAATAAGACAAATAATAATATGAATATTAAATTTAGAAGAGTTTTAAATTCAATATTTACTTCATCCAATATTCAATTAGTAGATTTTTTGTAAAAAAATTATATTTAAAAAGAAAAATAAATCAAATAACGAAAATAAAAAAACAATATTCTTCTGAATTCTGTTTTTTATCATATATGAAAAAAACAATAAAAAAATAACTGGTATTTTAAAAGTTTTTTTTGAAAAAATTCTATTCATTGTTTGAATAAATAAAAAAATAATTTTTAAATTGAAAAATAATGAATGATGATTCTTCTTGGATTGATGATATTATTCAACAACATAAAAAGCAATTAGATAACTTAAAAAATAAAAAAAATACTATAGATGATAATATTGATATTCATTCTGAAGATAATTTCAAGAGTAATAATCAATTAAATCAAATAGGAAAAATTTCAAAAAATTTTCAAAATTTAGATTTTGAACCTTCACAAAAATTTAAAACAATAAATCAATTTAATAATGAAAAATCTTCTTTTAATAAAAATATCAATCCAAATGTATATATTACAAAAGAAATAAATAATTTAAAAATTAATAATAATGAAGAAGAATTAAAAGAAGAAATAAAAAAACTAAAAGAAGAAAATGAATCCTTAAAAATTGAAAATGAAACTTTAAAAAAATATTTAGAGGAAAATAACAATCCAAAAATAAATAATAATAATGTAGACATTGAAAAATATAAAAATATAATTGATCAATTAAATTCACAATTAAATAAAATTGAAGAAGAAAAAGAAAATAATGAAAAAAAAATAAAACAATTAGAAAGTATAAAAAATCAGGAAGTGGATTTATTGAATCAAAAAATAAAAAACTTTGAAATAATAATAGATGAAAATTCTAATAATTATATTAATGAAAATAAGATGTTAAAAATTCAAATTAAAAATAATGAATTAGAATTAGAAGAATGTAATAAATATATTGAAATAGTAAATATTTTTATTAATAAAATTGATTTTTTATTTGGAATTCAATCAAAGAAAATTTTAAATATTCAAGAATTACAAAATAAATTTATAGAAATAGAAAAATTAATTCAAAATATATTAAACAATAATAATATTCATAAAATTACCAAATTAGAAAATAATAATGTTAAAGAAGATTTTAATAATAACTCAGAAAAAGATATAAATGAAAGTTTTGAAAAAGAGGAAAATAATAATTATGAAAATTTAAAAGTTCCTCATTTCCAAAATGAAATTTTAGAACAAGGAGTTGGAAATTATCAAATTAATAACTTAACTTCAAATAGAGAAGATAAATATCAAATTTTTAAAAATTTAGAACAAAGAATAATTGATTTGGAAAAAAAATTATATCAAAATCCAAATCAAGAAAATAAAAATTATAAAATGAAAAAATATAATAATAATAAAAATATATTAAATATAAATTCTGGAATTACTTATATAAATAATAATGAAAATAAATCAAATTCTCAAAATAAAGTTTTAAGGAGTAAATCATCAGGAAAAATTAATAATGAAAAACTTCCTTCAACTCAATTAACTTTTAAAAGTTCTAATTCAAATCAAATAAATTATAATCATTCAAAAAAAGGAAAAAAAATAAAAAAAATTCAAAGAAAAAAATCTTTTAAAAGCAATTATGAAACATCAACATATATTTCTAACCAAAATAATAATAATAATGATAATTATTCAGTTTCAAATTATTCAACTTATTCAAATTTAAAAAATAATTTAGTAAAATAATAATTAAACTAAATAATATAAATTAAATTTTTTTGAATATCTAACGAAATAAATATAATATATTTAATATTTAACTTTTAAGATTTATTGAATCAAATAGATATCAATAAATTTCTTCATTTCAATAAAAAATTATTATTATAATATATGATTATAAAAATATATATCATAAAATAAAATGAGTCTCATGTTCAACTCAAAATTAAACAATTACAATTTCATTCAACAAAATCATTCAATTTCTGAAATAACAGAAAAAACAGATTATTCAGATTTAAAATCAAATAATTCTCCAAAAATAAAAAGTCAATATACATCACCATTAATTTCATATTATGATACAAGTAATAAATATTTATTAAGAAAATATTCTCAAAATAATGATTTGGAAAAAAGCAGTAATTTTATAAGAAAAAATACCTTTGAATTAAATCAAAATTCAAATTCAGATTATTCGAACGATAATTCATTTGATAATAGTAATGAAGATGATTTTATTGAAACAAAAACAAATACTGTTTGTTACCAAAATACAAATCCGATTAATCAAAATTTATTGAATCATCCTATTATTAACTTTAATATAAATAATCAATTTAATATAATCAATTCAAATCAGACTTTAAGTAAAGAAATATTTAATTCAATGAATAACACAATTAATAATAATAATAATTTTAGCCATTTATTTGTTTCAAATGGAAATAATTATATTATAGAAATGCATGGAAAAAAAGGATGGATTTGTGATTTTTGTGATAATTTTAATTATGAAAATAGAAATAAATGTAATAGATGTAAAAGAAATAAAAGTCCGAAATTACTTAAGAAAAAAAATAATAATTTTTGTAATAAAAATGTAAATAATAATAATTATTTAGATTATAAAAAAATAATAAATCCAACTTCATCCTTTGTTATTATTAATGATAAAAAATCTCAAAAACATTTTTCTGAAAGAATAGGTGATTGGACTTGTTTTTCTTGTAAAAATTTAAATTTTGCTTTTAGAAATGTTTGTAACAGATGTCAATTACCAAAAGATAGTTCTGATTTATTATTGAAGCAATTTAGTAATATTAATAAATTTCCTAGTGAAATTTAACTTACATTTTTAGAAACTTAAAAATGTATATTTTGTATATAAAATTTTTATTTATGTAATAAAGGATTAAGCTTGGTTATAATAATAATTTATAATATAGGAAATGAAAAATAAAAACGTTTTTTATATATAAATGTTTTTAAGGATTAAAACATATGTTTTTTCATCTTGTTTTTCCAATGAAATATATTTAAGGAACAATAAATTTTTGTTTAGAATTAACAAATAAATTAATGTATTTAAATTATAAATAACTATAAAAAAATTAAAAAAAATTTTAATAAAAAATAATATTACATACAATGAATGTTTATTTATTAAAATAATTATTTTATTTTTTACTATTTAAAATACCATCCATTATCATTTTATCTCTACTTTTTTCTTTTTGTCTTGATTGAAGAATATCTTTATCAACTCTCTTTTTTTTTATCATATTTAATTCTTTTTCATTTTTTAATTTTTTATCATATCTTCCCATTGAACGAGTAGATTTTTGAATTTGTTCTAATCTTCTTCCTAAATTTTTTTTATCTTGTTCAAGTCTTTTTATTTCTTTCTCAGCTTTTAATTTTTTTTTTTCCTTTCTACTAATTTTATTATTACTTTTCTTATTTTCATTATTTTCATCTAAAGAAATATTTTTATTATTTTTTTTATTTTTCAAATAAGAAATACTATTAAAATTATTTTCATTAGAATTTCTAATTTTATTTTTCATTTCTCTAATTTTTTGTTTTTGAACTAATAATTTTTTTTCTTGATTTTTTTGTTCAAAAGGATTAACTCCAAATTGTTTTTCTTCTAAAGCCCAATTAGTTTCATTTTCTATTTTTTTAATAGAACCTTTTCCCCATCTAGGAACCCAATCTTTAGCAATTTCAGAATAAACCATTCTACTTCTTTTTCTTTGAGTAATTCCTTTTTCTTTTTTATATTTTTCCCATTTTGTCATTGGCTTTGGTTTTGGAATTGGAAGAGATCTTGGTAAATTTAATATTTTTTTTGGTAATTGAATTTCATCTTTTTCTTTATCATAATCTCTATTTTCATCTTCTTCTCCTATTTGATTTTTTAATATTTCAAATAAACCTTTTGAAAAATTTATGTAATTTTGCTTTAAAGCTGTATTTATTTTTGATTCTGTTAAATTTTTGTATTTTGATGAATCGGTTAATAAAAGATTTCCATAATCTATTGATATGTTATTCTTTATTTCAGACATTTTTTCTTTTTGGGAATGTTTAAGATAAATTTTTTATTTATTTATTTAATTTTTTTTATTTGAATTATTTATAATATTTTTTTAATTATTTTTTTTTTGGAAATTAAGTCATATCTGGTATTAATTATGATTATTTCATGCCTTTTTTTTGTTTTTAACCTTCTTCTTTTGCTTATACATATATTTCTTTTTTTAATTTGTGAATATATATGTATTATTCTTGGTTTAATCAATCTTGAATTCTTTCGATATTTTTTATAAAAAAACTTCAATATTATCCTCATTATTATTTTTTTAAACTTTTCTACATCTTTAATAACTATTTTTCCTTATGTTTTTTATTAAACTTATTATTTTAACGTTATTTCCAACCTTTATTCTTTCTCTTTCTTAACTGAGTATTTAATTTGTTTCCTTTCTTCCTATATGAAACAATCTTTATCTAATATTAAGAATGTCTGATCTGTAAAATTATCTGGTGTAGTATAAAACTCTCTATGGATCCATTAATTCCTTTATATATTTAATATTCAATTATTATCTATCAAATTTAATCTTTCATCAATATTTTAGTTTCTAATGAAGTAATATCTTCTCTACTAGATTTATAAGTAATAGATTAAAATATTTTTGCCATTAAATTAATGAAATTTTAAAAAAATTAGGAAAAATTTTTGATATTATATTTCTTTTTTTATTTTTATAAATCACAATATATATATTTTCAGCTTCTCCATTAAAAAATTAAATAGTAATTGAATAATAATCAAATAAAAATTATTAACAAGATATAATTTCATAATTGATGTTATTAATAAATAATCTTTTTTTAAAAGTTAAATTAAATATTCCCCCAAACACATTATTGTTTATTATTGATTTCTTTCTTTTATCTTTTGTCAAAATTGTTTAATTTTCATAATTAAAAATGAATACTCTTTTGTAACCATTAAAAAAAAGAAGAAAATAAAACATAAATCAATTAAATTAATTTGTTCATATTCCAATATTATTTTAAAAATTTAATATTTTAATTGAAAATGAATTAAAAGAAAATAATTGTTTTAATATTAAAAATTTTTATTCAAAATCATTTTTACAAATATAATTATAAGATTATAATTAATCATTGAAAATTATTTAAACAATTTAACGATTAATTGCAAATATGATAATTATAAAGATATTTGAAATAGGAAAAAGAAAAAAAGAATAGAAAAAAAAAATGAATGGAAAAATTGATTTTTGAATATTAATAAAAAATAATTAGCAAAATTAATAAATATCTATTTAATTATTTTTTCTTATTCTTTTTCTTTCTCTCAATCATTTGCATAGTTCTTGAACCAAATTGATTATTATTACTAAAATTTAACATTTGATTTGCTAATCTATCACTAACTCTATTATTTAAATTTGAACATTGAGCAGAAACTAAATTTTGATTAAAATTATTCATATTAGCTTTGAACATATTATAGCTTTCAGTGCTTCTTTGATTCATATTTTGATTTGAACTCAAAAATTTTTTCCAAGCCATAGTATTTTTTTGAGCATCCCTTAATCTACCTTCCATTGCAATTTTAGCTGATTTTTGCATTGCATTTCCAGAAACAATGTCAAAATCTGCTTTTTCTAAAATTTTTTCTTTATTAGAAGATATTGTCTTTAATTCTGTAAAAACTTTAACATATTTACCATTATTATTATCTGAATATTCTATCATTGCTTGAATAGGAATTTTTCCAAATTCCTTTAAATCGACTTTCATATCAGAAAGAATTTTACTTTTTTTAAATTTAAATTCAAAATAATCAATCATATCACTTTTAATATTTCCTATTGTTCTTTTATAATTGGAATCATAATTACTTAAATACTCATTTTTTTCATTTCTAAACATTAACATTTTAGGTAAAATAATTTCTAAAGTAGCATTATTTCCAATAATATTATTTTCTAATAAATCAGAAAAATCATCACAAATTTCTTCTGGAGTAACTCTTATAACATCACCTCCACTTTTTTCAACCATTTTCATTAATATTTCAATTCCAGAATGTTGATCTTTAAAAGTAATTAAACTTATAGAATAACCTTTTTCTTTTGCATCATTCCCTATTTTTTCATAAAATTCTTTTTCTTTTTCTAAATTTTCTTCACCTTCTAATTTTCCTATTCCTTCATTTGCTAAACCATCAGTACATAAGAATATTCTACTTCCTTTTTTTGCATTTTTTAATAATGATAATGATAATAAAATTGCAGGTCCTAATGCAGTTGTACCATTTTCATCTATTTTATTTAATTTTGTTAAAATTTTTTTTGATGATTGTGAAATTGGATTTGATATTATTGATGTATTATTTTCTCCTAATTCAATTATTTTTTTTTCATCATTCATATCTGTTTTATCTAGAATTACTTTATTTGATGTACAATCACCATAAACAGTGACTTTTGAATTAAAAGTTACTAATCCAACTTTTTTATTTGGTGTTTCTTTAGTTATTTTTTTTATATTTGATGAAATAGCTGTTTGTAATGTTTCTAGTCTTGTTACACTATTTGAAAATCTCTGATAATTATAATTATAATCATATTGATCTTCATCGGATGAATAATCATACATATTTTGATTCATATTAAAATTATTATTTAGGTTATTCATCATATTCATATTCATATTCATATTTTGAGTATTCATAAAATTTTTTTTTTTATGTTTTTTTTTTGTTCCTGCGATTTTATCATATATTTCTTTTGATACTGTATAAGATTGAGACATACTTCCTGAAATATCAAAACAAAAAATTAATGATGTATCATCATTTTCATTTATTGCTTTTTCTCCAATTTTTGGTGTTTCTTCTTTTATTTTTGGTTCTTGAATTATATAATCCATATTTTTATTTAAAGGAATAGAATCTTTATTAATAATAATTTCATTCATTTGTGAACAAAATTCACATTCCCATTTATATTTATCATTTTCAATTAAATTTAAATTAGAAAACATATTAACAACAGCATGACAAGATTTACATCTAATTGGATTTTCTTTTAATGAAAAATCCTTATCTAAAATAGATTCATATTCAATACTTAAAATATTAATATCTGTTTCTTGTGAAAATTGTTTATTTTCATCATTATGTTTTTTAGGTTTTTCTACATTCATTTGTTCTTCACTTGATAAATTATCTTCAAAAGAACCTGAATATCTATCATCTAAATGATCTTCTGAAAAACTGCAACAAGAATTTGAATTGTTACTTTTTTTATCTTCTTCCATTCCTTCTAAATTTTGTTTTAATTTTTCAGATATTTTACTTTCTGATATTATTGGTGGTTCCATTAATATTGGAGGTGCAGATAAATTACCATTTTCACTTTGGTTGTCTTTTTTTAATTTTTCTAATTTTTTCTTTGTTAAGTAAATGTATTCTCCTCCTGCAAATTTCATTTTTTATTTTTTTTTTTTTTTTTATTTTATATTTGATTTTTTAAGTCTTTTTTTTATTTTATTTTAAAAAAATTATTAAAAATTTATAATTATTT
>JAEEGK010015767.1_pt1 | contig 16695 bp, 15 predicted proteins | sample 8958771 | NCBI WGS metagenome assembly JAEEGK01 (sample SAMN16246547, study PRJNA631951) | gut metagenome | biome: gut microbiome; feature: rumen; material: SC-attached | host: Bos | place: Iran: Karaj | collected 2018-10 | reverse complement strand
CCTACGAGACCGGCGCAACGCTCTATCTGCGTCCGCTGCTCATTGGCACAAGCGCACAAGTGGGTGTTCATCCGGCATCGGAATACCTGTTCCTGATTTTTGCAACACCGGTGGGTCCGTACTTCAAGGGCGGATTTGCCTGCAACCCATACGTCATCATCCGCGAGTTCGACCGTTCGGCTCCGCTCGGCACGGGCATCTACAAGGTGGGCGGAAACTACGCCGCCAGCCTGCGCGCCAACAAAATGGCTCACGACCTTGGCTATGCCTGCGAGTTCTATCTCGACGCCAAAGAGAAGAAATATATGGATGAGTGCGGTGCGGCTAACTTCTTCGGTATCAAGAACAACACTTACGTGACACCGAAATCGACATCGATTCTGCCGTCAATCACCAACAAGAGTCTGATGCAGCTTGCCGAAGACCTTGGAATGACGGTTGAGCGCCGCCAAATTCCGGAAGAAGAGTTGGCAACATTCGAAGAAGCCGGCGCTTGCGGAACTGCTGCCGTAATCTCGCCAATCTCGAAGATTGACGACCTTGAGCAGAAAAAGACCTTCATCTTCTCGAAGGACGGCAAACCCGGTCCGGTTTCGACGAAGCTCTACAACCTGCTGCGCGGCATCCAGTACGGCACCGAGCCCGACAAACACGGCTGGACGAGAGTGGTTATTGGATAAAATAGATTTTAAATGATTATAAACGGGAACGCTCCTTGCCTTCGGGCTTGGGGCGTTTTTTTGTTTGTAAGTGTGGTGTTTCTGCCTATTTTTGTAGCACATAAATGCTAACTATGTTATCCATCAATACCAAATTGTTCAAAAGCATCGGATTGATGCTTATTTGTTCTGTCATTATAGTATCGTGCAAGAGCACAAAAGAAGTTTCGTTACAAGACGATTACAATAAAAAACTTAAAGGAAAGTCATACACAGAAATAATTGAAATGTTGGGTGCTCCTGACAAAACTGTTTCTGATGGTAATGGTGGCGAAATATTGATTTATGAAGCGGAATCAAAGAAAAACACAACATCTAACTCCCTGAATATCAGTGAACATATAAAGCAAACTTGTATATATATCGGTGAGAACAAAACGTGTTATAAAGTCAAAACCGACGACACTAAAAAGGAAAAGACGTATAGTCCGGGAAAAACAGCGGGTTTGGTTCTGCCTTTGATAGCTTTGGGTGTGGTGCTCACCTTTATTTGATGTAGAAAAGCAAATTTATATCACCGTCCCTTGTTTAGCTTGGGGCGTTTTTTTTATGTCCTTTCCGGGTTGTTTGGTGCCAATAATGTGATTTTTCTCACGTTTTTGGCACCAAAATCAGAAGCAACAGTTTTGTTGAGTTTGAAAAAGCTACAACTGGTTAAACAGTTCTTCGTCAATCTCGGTGAGTGAATGAAGAACGGCATCGGCGACACCGTACTCACGGCGGCCGGCCAATTCCTTGTCGGGCACGGCAATCACCTTCATACTGGCGGCTTTACCAGCAATCACGCCAAAAATCGAGTCTTCGAGCACCAAGCACTCTTCGGGTTTGGCACCAAGGCTGGCGGCCGTGGTCAGGAAAATCTCGGGGTGCGGCTTGCCATACTTTACATTCTCGGCCGACTGAATGACATTGAAATACTGTCGCACGCAGAGTTTGTCGAGCACGGCATTGATGAGCGACATTGCCGAAGCTGAAGCCAAAGCCATTGTGCAGCCACGCTTTGCAAACAGCTGTGCGGCCTGGTGGACACCCGGCATTGGCTCGGCGTAGGTAGTGACCAAGCGCGTCACTTCGGCAAGAATCTCACTGGCTGTCTGACGCTTGTCGGTTATGTGACCGGGATAAATGGCGTTCCAATGGGCAACCACATTGTCGAGCCGCATACCCGTTGTTGAGCGGCATTGCTCTTCGGTGAGCTCGATGCCCCTGCTACCAAAAACGGTGCGCTCGGCCATCCGCCAAAACGGCTCTGAATCAACAATCAGGCCGTCCATATCGAAAATGACTGATTTTATCATTGCTGTCGGTTTTGCGGGCAAAAATAGGGATATTCTTTAGATTGGCGGATGGTTTTGGCATCGGTGGACGCCGACGGCAAAAAATTACGTAACTTGCGGCCCTAAAAAATCAGGAAATGAAACATCTGTTTGCAATTCTGGCATTGGTTGCCGCAGCCCACACGGCGCTGGCGCAGACACGCCCCGTAGCCGATATGGCAAAGTTTGAGAACCAACTGAAAACCACCGCCGAGAAACTGAAATCAATTGAGAGCGACTTCACGCAGGTGAAGCACCTTGATATGTTCGACGAAGATGTGACTTCGAAAGGTCGGTTCTATTATCTGAAAGACAACAAGATAAGTTTGGATTACTCGAAGCCGCTGAGCTACCTGATTGTGATTAACGGCAGCAGGCTGAAGATTGTGGCCGACGGCAAAAAGAGCGTTATGCAGCTGAATACCAACAAGATGATGAATGAAATGCAGGATATGATAACCGCCTGTATGGTTGGCGACCTGAGCCGGATGAACAACAATTATGAGCTTCAGTATCAGGAAGATGACCACCAATATATTGTAAGCATCACGCCGCGAAGCAAGACGGTGAAAGAGTATGTTTCGGCCATCGAAATCAGGCTGAGCAAGGCCGATATGTCGGTTGACCAACTGCGGATGTACGAGAACGAAGCCGACTACACCGACTACCGCTTCACCAACAAGCGCTTCAACCAAATTACCGACGAGAGCCGGTTCAAAATCGACTGATGGCTCGCCGATTGCCGAAAATATTGATGGTCAGCATTTTCTGCCTTGCGGCGAATGCGGTTTTTTCGCAGCCGATAATCGTGCCTGGAAAGACAGCACGGCACAATCTGCAAATCGACACCCGCGGCAACCATCTGAGCGGAATGATGATTGCCCGTCCCACAGCCGCCGGTCCGCGCGTGCTGGCCACATCGTACTTCGGCCCCACCATCTTCGATTTCACCCTTGCGCCCGACTCGCTGAAAGTGAACAGTTGCGTTGAGCCGATGCGCCGCCCGAAAGTGCTGCAATTGCTCGAGCGCGACCTGCGAGTGATTTTGGTGGACCGTAATCGCGCCAAGCTGAAAAAACAAACACCCGGCCTGGAACTGCGGAAAAGCGGAACAGGATTCGGCAAATCGGTCTACACAATAATTTACAACGCCGAAGGAAACGTTGAGCAGGTGCTGATTAAGCATCCCTGGATAAGGCTGCGGATGACGCTCGAAGAGTTGAAAGACGACGCGAAGGATTGAATGGGCAAATCCAACTTGGCAAAAATTCTAATTCCTAATTCCTAAATCCTGAATATATTTGCCTGCTATGAATCAGAACGGAACCGATACCGATTGGCGCGCGGCGCTCGACAGACTCAACATTGTGGTTGTCATCCCCACCTACAACAACGGCAAAACCATTGCGCAAGTGGTAGCCGATGTGAAGCAGTACGCCAACCACGTTATCGTTGTCAACGATGGCTCGACTGACGATACAGCGCAGATTTTGAGTCAGATAGACGGCATTGGGATTCTGACTCACGAGCGCAACCGCGGCAAGGGAACGGCCCTGAAAAACGGTTTGTGCAAGGCCAAAGCCGACGGTTTCCGCTACGCCATCACCATCGACAGCGACGGGCAGCACTTTGCATCGGACATCCCGACGTTTGTCGGCGAGATTGAGCAAACACCTGACAATCTTTTGGTTGGCTCGCGCAACATTCAGGCCGACAATATGCCTGGCAAGAACACCTTTGCCAACAAACTCTCGAATTTCTGGTTCCGTTTGGAAACGGGCGTCAACTTGCCCGACACGCAATCGGGCTACAGGCTATACCCGCTGACGCAAATGAATGTGCAAAAATGGTATTACACAGCCAAATACGAGTTTGAGTTGGAAGCACTGGTGTTTGCGTCGTGGGGCGGCGTTGCGGTCAGGAATATTCCCGTGCACGTCTATTATCCGCCTGAAGGTGAGCGTGTTTCGCACTTCCGCCCTGGCCGCGACTTCACACGCATCAGCATCTTGAACACCATTCTGGTGCTGATTGCCTTGCTGTGGATTTATCCGCGCAACTTCTGCCGCAAATTCACACGCGAGAACATCAAACGCTTCATCGACAACAACATAACCCACTCGCCCGACTCGAACGCACGGCTGACGGCAGCCATAATGCTGGGCATTTTTATGGGCATTATCCCAATTTGGGGCTATCAGATGATTGTTGCATTTGCCATTGCCTACCTGCTGAAACTCAATAAGATACTAACGCTTGTAGCATCAAACATCAGCATTCCGCCGATGCTGCCGTTCCTGATTTACGGCAGTTACTACACTGGCTGCAAGGTTCTGCAAGTGCCTATAGAGTTGACTTTGAGCAACATCACGCTCGAAAGCGTCAAGCACTCGCTGCTGCCGTACATTGTCGGAAGCATTGTGTTTGCGGCCTTGTGCAGTGTGGTTGTGGGCGCGGTGGCGCTGGCTCTGCTGACGGTGTTCAGAAGGAAGTAGGTGGCGAAGTAATCTGGTGCTGTTTCGCTTAAAGCGTTATAATTGAAAAAAAATTACAATCTTGCAGTTGTTTTTTAGCCGACAAATTGTCGACCTATGCGATAGAGCATTGTGCAAAACACATAAAACACAACGAGATATGTCAACAGCCGTAATTGACAAAATAGAGTATATCGTTCTGCTTGTGGCGGAATTTGCCGCCCGCAACAAAGTGTCAGAATCGCAAGCCTACCGTTATCTGAATCAGTATGGAGCACTTGCTTTGTGCGATAAGCACTACGGCATAATGCACACTCTCTCGGTCAGCGAAAACATCGAGACTCTGCAATCGTATTGCCAACGGAAAGGGGGAATTTTATGAAACTCTACCACGGCTCCACCACCGACATTCAACACATCGAACTTTCAAAATCGAAGCCCAACAAAGATTTTGGCCGAGCCTTCTATCTCTCTGTCGATTTTGAGCAGGCAATGGAGATGGCTCAATTCAAAGCCGACATCGAAGACGCTGCTCCTGTCATCAATGCCTATGAATTTGACGATGCGCTCTTTCAGCAGTTCCGTTGCAAGCGTTTTGATGATTACACCGAAGAGTGGGCGCATTTTGTATACGACCATCGAACAGAACCTAACGGTCTGACGCTTCACGATTTCGATATAGTGTATGGCCCGATTGCCAACGACCGTGTTGGCGCGCAAATAACCCGTTTCAAGCAAGGATACATCACATTCGACGAGTTTCTTCGCCGAATACAGTATATCAAAGGCATCACTTTCCAATACGCCTTCTGCACACAGCAGGCCGTTGACAAACTCATCAAGTTATGAACGTTTCGCAGACCGAATTCCAAAATATGAAGGAAGAAATCGTTAAGGATATGATTGCCCGACTTATGGACGAGCGCGGCCTTACGATGCAAAATGCGTTCGATGCGGTTTACACTTCGCGCCTTTTTGAGAAACTGAATGACCCAAATACTGGGCTTTACTTTCAATCGTCGGGTTATGTTTACAGTTATCTGACTGACGAGTTGGACAAAAGGCAATAGCCTGATTTTTTGTGACAAGCAGCCTAAAATATTGATACATATTTATAAATTTGCATTATTGGAATTGCAAAAAACGATTATGCTGTCGGATGGGCAAAAAATAGCATATGCCGCTAGTCGCCAACTTATAGCAAACGGCATTGGCAAGGTGCTACAAAAGGAAGCACCAAAGAAGGCACACGCCATTCTGTTCGGTTCGCGTGCCCGCGGCGATGCCCGACAATCCAGCGATTGGGATATACTGATTCTGCTCGACAAAGACCGCATTACAGATGCCGATATGGACAAAATCTCATACCCGATTCGTGAATTGGGCTGGCAAATCAATGAGATGATAAATCCGATTATGTACACCGCAAAGGATTGGGAATCAAAGAAATCCACTCCTTTCTATAAGAATGTAATGAAAGAAGGCGTTGCGTTATGGGTATGACAGATGATGAACGGCTCGCAGTTGTTGAATTTCGAATAGAGAAATCCCTTCGCGCCTTTGAGCAGGCCAAAGGTGTGGTTGAATTGAAATATTGGGAAACCATAGCAAACAGACTTTATTATGCCGCCTACAATGCCGTTTCCGCCCTGCTCATTGCCAATGGCGACACCGCGCAGTCGCACAGTGGCGTTATCCATTTGTTTGGTTTGAATTTCATAAGAACCAATATATTTCCCGCAGAAACAGGAAAACTCTACCACAAATTGTTCACTATGCGACAAACTGGCGACTATGACGACACCTATGGACTGACAGAAAACGATGTTCTGCCATACATTGAGCCCACAGGGCAAATGATAAGTGAAATTGTTGGTTATGCCAGAAAACTGGTCACTGAAAAATAATCAGTTTGGCCGTAAAGTCATTCAATAGCCAATTCGGCTTTCTTCATAAAATTGACTTTTCAAAAGCCAAACAATCGTTATCACTCTTAATTGGTTACATTTGCCGAAAATATTACAACATTTATGAAGAGACCAATGGGAACGTTTTTGATTGTTTTAGGTATTGTGCTGATAATTATAGGAATAAAAATGTGTGTTACAAAAAATGATTCGACATCAGCACCAGAAATAAAAACTGAAACGGGCACAAAAAAAACAGTTTTCCCCAAAAAAGAAGAAACGATGAATGACAATGAACAAAAAGGTCAAGCCTTTGAGCAATACATTGAAAGTATTATTCTGAGTAACAAACAGTTCTCTTGCATCGAGCACAGAAGTAGCAGAAAAACAACAGATGGTAAAGTTGTTGAGTCCGCAAAATATCCCGATTATGATTATGCGAGAAAAGATGGAAACAAAAGAATAATGTTCTCGGTTGAGTGTGTTGTAAGAAAGAGTTTTTTCAAAGGAAATCTCGATTGGGCAAAAGATTATCAAATAGACAATTGGCGCAATTTCCAAGAAGAAAAAGGCTGGCCTGTTATTGTGGTAATTGGCATTGTTGGAAACGGAACTTATGACAAACCTGACGATGTTTATCTGCTCACACTTGACGATGCAAAATGGCCTAGTTTATATGAGTCGTATCTTGCAAAATATAAATTGAAGGATGTTAAAAATGACTTGATAAACAAATTGTTGGAAATAAAAGAGAACAAAAAACAACAATCACAATTGTTCAACCAAAACGAGAAAAACGGGTTTGATTTTGAGATTTATTTCAGAGACAGAATCACACAAAACAAAAATATCATTTGCATCAACCACCAAAGCGACATCAAAAGTACAAGCGGCAGATTACCAGAAGCAAGCAGAAATCCCGATTTTGATTTTGCACTGCAATTAGGTAAAAACCGATTCCCGTTTTCAGTGGAATGCAAGGTAAGAAAAGATTTTGCCGATAATGAAACTATTTCTTGGGCAAAAGATTATAATATAAGAAATTACAACAATTATCAGCAAGAAAAAAACTGGCCCGTTTTTGTTGCCATTGGGATTGTCGAAAACGGTAGTTATAGCAATCCCGAGCATCTTTACATACTTCCACTTAATAATGCTCAAGAAAGCATTTTGTCGAAAGAATATTTAAGCCAGTTTGAAATCAGCAAAGAGAAAGTCTTGTATTACGACATTAAAGAGAAAACTCTCTCATAATAAGTCATTTAATATCGGTTTTGAATAGAAGAAAGAATCGTTGAAATGAGCAAAATATTCATAGGTCTCTATCACTTTTTCGAGCACCGCAAAGTACTGTTCTACAGTTTTTTGGTAGTCAGCGTTGCGCTGATGGCCGTGGTTGTGTCGCGAATCAGTTTCAGGCAGAACGTAACCGACTTTTTTCCTGCGGCGGGCGACAACGACAAGACTGCCGAAGTGTTTCAGAATCTGAATGTTAAGGATAAGATTGTGGTGCTCTTCTCGCCGCGTGCGGGTGAGCCTGCCGACAGTCTGATTCAGGCAGCCGAAGAACTTGAGCAAATCCTGCAGACCGAAGCCGCCGATTACCTGAACGGAATTCTGCTGCGCATCGACAACCAGATGATTGGCGGGGTGAGCGATTTCGTCTATACGCATCTACCCATCTTCCTGACTGACAGCGATTATGTGCGACTCGACACCGTCATCACCCGCGACGGCATTGCCAGTCGGATGCGCCAGAACTACCAGAACCTGGTGTCGCCCATCGGCGTGGGCTCGCGGCAGTTCATCTTGCGCGACCCGATGGGAATGGGTCTGCAAACACTTGAGAATCTGCAAGATTTCGAGATAGAATCGGACAACGTGGTGGTTGACAGTTACCTGTTCACCGCCGATACATCGACCTTGATGATGGTGCTGACGCCAAAATACAATATGGGGCGCATCGGTGAGAACGAAGGACTTGTAACCATCATCGAAGATAACATCAACAAAATGAACAAGATGCACACGGGCGTCAAAACCGAGTATTTCGGTGGGGCGTCGGTGAGCGTCTACAACGCGCGGCAAATCAAGAACGACACGGCGCTGACTTCAATCGTGGCGCTAATTGTGATTGTGGTGTTCATCTCGCTCATTTTCAAACGCAAACGAACCGTTCCGCTGATAATCGTTCCCGCACTTTTCGGCTGCCTTTTCGCACTGGCGCTCATCGCTCTGCTGAAAGGCGAAATCTCGTCGATAGCCATCGGGGCGGGCGCGGCGGTCATCGGCATTGCGTTGAGTTACTCAATCCATATGCTGGCGCACCAGAACCACGTGCGCACCGTCGAGCAACTCATCGACGAACTGGCTTACCCGCTCACGGTGGGCAGTTTCACCACCATCGGTGCCTTTTTTGCTCTGGTTTTCACATCGTCGGCGCTGCTGCGCGATTTCGGGCTTTTCGCTTCACTCACGCTCATCGGCACCACGCTTTTCTGTCTGATTTTTCTTCCGCATTTCCTTAAAGGTCAAGCCGATGTGAAACGCGGACGGATGCTGCGGCTCATCGAAAAAATCAACGCCTACCACTACGAGCGGAACCGCTGGCTGGTGGGCGCGCTGCTGGTTGTGATTGTGGTGAGTTGCTTCACCGCGGGTCACGTGCGCTTCAACAGCAGCCTGATGGATATGTACTACGAGCCCGAGCACCTGAAGGCGGCCCGTGAGAAGTTGGAATCGTACTACGACGGCGACGAGAAGACGGTGATGTTTGTGAGCGTGGCCCCCACCGACGATTCGGTGCTGACCGTCTACGACCGCATCAACGCCCGACTCGACAGCCTGCAGCAGGCGGGGCTGATTCGCGACTACGCATCGGCCAGCCGATTTGTGGTGAGCCCCAGCGAGCAACGGCGGCGCATTGCGCTGTGGCGCGATTTCTGGACTACGGAACGCCGCCAGATTCTGAACGAATCGCTGCAGAGCGAAGCCGAGCGTTATCACTTCAAAGCCAGCGCCTTCAGTAGTTTCCACCGATGGTTCGACGGCGATTTCGAGCCCGTCGACCTGAGCCGCACCGACGGCCCGTTCGGAACGCTGATGCAGGAATGGCAGGTGCCGTCAGACAACTCAAAGATGCTCATCACGCAAGTGCGCCTGGCCGACACTTGCAAACAGCAGGTTTACAGCCTGATGAGCGACAGCCGCGATATGGTGATTTTCGACCGCGCCTTCTTCACTGGCCAATGGATTGACGCTGTGAACGACGACTTCAATTGGATTCTGTTCACGTCTTCGTTCCTGATTTTCTTTGCGTTACTCATCTCGTTCGGTCGGCTCGAACTCACGCTGATGAGTTTTCTGCCGATGCTCATCAGTTGGTTCATCATTTTGGGAATGATGGGGCTGTTCGGCATCGAGTTCAACATCATCAACATCATTCTTTCGACCTTCATATTCGGCATTGGCGACGATTTCAGCATATTCATAATGGACGGCCTTCAGAGCAAGTATCGCACTGGCCGTCAGACACTTGACTCGCACAAAACGGCCATTTTCTGCTCAGCTTTCACCATTGTGGTGGGAATGGGCGCGCTGGTGTTCGCGCAACATCCTGCGCTTCAGTCCATTTCGCTACTTTCGGTGTTCGGAATGCTGGCCGTTGTGCTTGTGGCCTTCACCATTCAGCCCATCATCTTCAACTTCTTCATAGCCAACCCCGCCGCAAAGGGCAATATGCCGTACACCGTGGCCGACGTGCTGCTGACCTTCATCGGCTTCGGCGCCTTTGTGCTGAGTTGCATTGTGTTGCGGCTGCTCACTTTCGTGATGTATGTGGTACCCGTCAGGCGGATATGGAAGCGGCGGCTCATCTGCCGACTGATGAACCTGGCGTGCCGATTTGTTTTTTCTGTGTCGCGACAGGTTCGGTACAGCAAACGGCTCGTTGACAGTCAGGTTTTCGACCGCCCCGCCGTTGTCATCGCCAACCATCAGTCGTTTATGGACATACTGTCGATGCTGGCCCTGTCGCCGCGCGTGGTGATGGTGACCAACAAATGGGTCTGGCGGTCGCCTGTGTTCGGCGGACTCATCCGCTATGCGGGATTCATCTTCACGGGCGACGGCGTTGAACTGAATCAGGAAACGGTGCGGCAGCGCATCAGCGAAGGCTTTTCGGTGGTCATCTTCCCCGAAGGCACACGCTCGGCCGACGGACGCATCGGACGCTTCCACAAAGGCGCGTTTATGCTTGCCGACACGCTCGGGCTCGACATTGTGCCCGTGCTGCTCTACGGCACTGGCGACGTGATACCTAAAAACCAGCCGTTTATGGTTCGGCGCGGACAGATTGTGGTGAGCGTTCTGCCGCGCATCAGCCACACCGACCGCTCGTGGGGCGACACCTACCAGGAACGAACCAAACGCATATCGGCCTGGTTCAAAGCCGAATACCAAAAACTCTACGACGAACTTACAACCACATCGAGCACGGCCATCCACAGCCGCATAATGCACAATTTCATCTTCAAAGGGCCTGTCGAAGAGTGGTATCTGCGCGTGAAAATCCGTATGGAAGGCAACTACGAGTTGTTCGACAAACTGATACCGCGCCGCGCCCGCATCACCGACATTGGCTGCGGTTTCGGCCCGCTGTGCTATATGCTTGCGCAGACATCGGCTGACCGTGACATTCTGGGCATCGACTACGACGACGACAAGATTGCCGTGGCGCAGCACGGATGGCTTCGTCAGCACTGCCACCTGCGATTCGAGCAGGCCAACGCACTTGAATATCCGCTGCCGCAGAGCGACGTGTTCATAATGAACGATATGCTGCACTATATGAGCGCCGAACATCAGCAGCAACTGATTGAGAAGTGCGTGGCAGCCCTTGCCGACGGCGGCCAGATTATCATCCGCGACGGCAACACCGAAGAGCAGAGCCGCCACCGCCTGACACGCTTCACCGAACTAATGTCGACGCGCATCATCAAATTCAACAAGACCGAAGAGCAGCTCTGCTTCCTGTCGGAAACGCGTATGCGCCAGATTGCCGCCGCCTTCGGAATGACCGTCGAAACCATTCAGAACGACCGCTACACATCGAATACGATTTATATTTTGAGAAAGGGTGAGGGGTGAGAGTTTTGAAGGTTTAAAGTTTTTGAAGTTTTAAGTTTAGAGGTAAGGGGTTAGAGTTTAGAAAGTTGAGTTTTTTGAAATAGAATAAATATGTGAAAATCTGTTTAAGCAGCATATCTGCGTTCTTATCTTTTAATCGAAAATAGCTATGGAATACGACATAATCATCATCGGCAGCGGACTGGGCGGGCTTGAGTGCGGCGCCATTCTGAGCAAGGAAGGCTACAACGTGTGCGTGCTCGAGAAGAACAGCAACTTCGGCGGCTGCTTCCAGACCTATCAGCGCGGCAGCCATCGGCTCGACACCGGCATCCACTATGTGGGCAGTCTCGACGATGGTCAGATTATGAATCAGTATTTCAAGTATCTGGGCATAATGGACAAGCTCAAGCTGCGCAAACTCGACGAAGATGCTTTCGACCAGATTCACTACCACGGCAAGGTGTACAACTTTGCAATGGGCCACGAGCGGTTTGTTGACACGCTTGCGCAACAGTTCCCCGCTGAGCGTCAGAATCTGCAGCGATATGTCGAGAAACTCAAGGAAGTAGGCGACCTTATTAGCATCGAAACCCTGCGCCAGGGCGTGATTGCCACCGAAGGAATGCGCTATTTCTGCACGTCGGCGGCGCGGCTCATCAGCGAGACCATCGGCAACCCCGACCTGCAGGACATTGTGGCCGGCTCGGCGCTGCTCTACGGCGGCATCCGCGATATGTCGACCTTCTACGGCCACGCAATGATTAACAACTCGTACATCGAGAGCGCCTACCGCTTTGTGGACGGCACCATACAGGTGAGCGACGAACTGATAAAAGTGATTCGCGCCAACGGCGGCACCGTGCTCAACAACGCCGAAGTGACGCGCATTGTAACCGATGACACAGGCGCCAAAGGCGTGATGGTGAACGGCGAAGAGTTTATTGGGGCGAACAAAATCATCTCGAACGTGCACCCGCAACGCACGCTTGAGATAACCGACAAGTGCCGGCTCATCAAAAACGCCTACATCACACGCATCAATTCGCTGCCAAACACCTACGGCATCTTCTCGGTTTATCTAATTATGAAGCCGAAAAGTCTGAAATACAACAACTTCAACGTTTATCTGCACGGCTACAACAGCGTTTGGTACGACCGTCAGAACTACCCCGGCCACACCACCAACTGTATGATTTCGATGCAGGCGCACACCGTCGACAGCGAGTGGGCCGAAGTGGTTACCATCCTGACGCCGATGTATTTCGAAGAAGTGGCCGAATGGGCCGACAGCAAGCCCGAGCACCGCGGCGAGCGCTACCGCCTGTTCAAGGAAGCCAAGACGCGGCAGATTTTCGATTTCATCCGCCAGCACGGCATCGACCTTGAGCCGCACGTTGAGAGCATCTACACCACAACGCCGCTCAGCTACCGCGACTACACCGCCACACCCGAAGGCTCGGCCTACGGAATCATCAAAGACTACAAGTGCCCGCAAGTGGGTTTTGTCTCGACACGCACCAAACTGGGCAATCTATATCTCACCGGCCAAAACTTGAACGTTCACGGTGCTTTGGGCGTAACACTCACAGCCATAATCACTTGTGCTGAATTTTTAGGTCAGGAATATTTGGCCAAAAAAGTCGGTAACGCCTGACATGTTTTCCTGGCGCTTGTTAACCGCCCTATGTTAATTGTTAGTTTGTCAAGGGTATATCATGGTGAAATTATTTTGTACTTTCGCTTTGATAATTATGGTTTTTCGCCACAAACTTGACATTATATGAAGAAAAAACTTTTTCCAGCGCTTTTGCTTTGCCTGATGTTTTCGGCAGTTCAATCGCAAGACAAGAATTTCAAAAACTGGTTTCAAGCCGCACAAGAGCATATGCTGTATGAAGAGTACAACGAAGCTCTGAAAAAATACGCACTCATTGAAAGTCACAACCAACTCAATTCAAACGTGGCCTTCAGTATGGGTATGTGCTATATGAACCTTGGCAATCAGATTGAAAATGCCATTCCGTATCTGCAAAAAGCCGTTGCGAACACAAGCGCCACCTACAAAGAAGGCAACTATAAAGAGCAGGCGGCGCCTGAAGAAGCCTGGTTCTACCTTGGCAAGGCCTACCGACTGACAGGACAATACACCAAAGCCATTGACGCCTACCGCGAGTTCCGCGCGCGACTCAACGCTTCGGACCTTTACTATCAGGATTTCATCGCACTTCAGATTGAATCGTGTAACAACGCCGAGAAGATGATGAAATCGCCTATCACCATCGATATTGCAAAACCAGATTTTGCCATCGACGCTGAATGCTATTTCCCAGCCGTATCAGGCGACGAGAAATCGGTTGTGTTCACATCGTACCAAAAGGTGCGCGATCCCTACACCGGCGTTGACGACTACTTTGAGCTGATTTTTTACTCAACCAAAGGCGATGACGACACCTGGTCGAAGCCGCTCGACATCACTTATGACATCGCATCGGACGGCAACTTCTCTACCGCTTCTCTCTCATATCATGGCGACATGATGATTCTCTACCGTGACGACTTCGGCAACGGAAACCTTTACTACTCACAGATTGAAAACGGAAAATGGTCGGAAATCAAAAAATTCCCGAAAAATATCGACTCAAAGTACAACGAAACTCACGGAAGCCTGTCGAAAGACGGCCGCACGCTGTTCTTTGTCAGCGACCGTCCTGGCGGACAGGGCGGCAAGGACATCTACCGCTCGCTCATCGATAAAAACGGCAACTGGGGCACACCGGTGGCTCTGTCGTACATCATCAACTCGCCGTTCGACGAAGAAGCGGCCTTCCTGGCCGACGATGATGTCACACTCTACTTCGCATCGGAAGCCCACGCGACTATGGGCGGATTCGACATCTTCAAGAGTGTGGTCGACAACAACGGCAACTGGTCTGATCCGCAGAACCTTGGCTACCCCATCAGCACACCGTTCGACGATGTGTTCTACAACCCTATAGGCGACGGAACAGTAGGTTATATGGACCGCGTTCCTGAAGATGGCGGAGCGAAAGAGATGCGCCGCATCTCACCGCCTGTGCAGCAGTCGTACACACCGGCGCCTGTCATTGCCGAGACTTACACCCCGGCCGAGCCCGAACCTGAAACCACAACCCCAACCGAGACCTACACCCCCGAACCGGAGCCTGTTGTTGAAACCTACACACCAACCTACCCAAGTGAGTATCATCTGACTGGTAAACTAGCTCTGCAGGACAACAAGGAAATCAACAGTTCGTTCTACCTTCATGTGGCTGATGCCAACGGACAGGTTATTGCGGCCCTGAGCCCCAATGCAGCCACAGGACAGTTTGCCACCGTCATCAAGCCGGGCAGCTACAAAATCACAGCCTACGGCGATGGCTACGAACCGGCTGATGCCTACATCTACATCTCGGAATACGAACTCAACCCCGAAGTGCAAGCCGCTATTACAATGGTGCCAATTGCTGTCAGCACAGGCGAGTACTACTCTATCAAGAGCATCTTGTTCGATGACAACAGCGCCCGCCTGAACCGCGACGCGCAAATCGAAGTTGAGCGCATTGCAACTCTTATGCAAGCCAATCCCGACCTTAAACTCGAAGTGACTGGCAATACCGACGACCTTGGCACCGACGAATACAACCAGCGCCTGTCGATAATGCGCGCACGCGAAGTAGTCAACTATCTGGCAAAGAAAGGAATATCAGAAAGCCGCCTTGTGGCTAAAGGCTTGGGCAAAACCAACTTCATTGCCATCAACCAGAACGCCGACGGCAGCGACAATCCTGAAGGCCGCGCTCTCAACCGCCGTGTTGATATGAACGTGCTCAACCCTACCAACGCCAATATCACTGTTGAAGGAATCTACGTTCCCGACGAGCTCAAATACCGCAAACTGCTCACCTACACCATTTGGATAACAGAGTCGGCCAAACCGCTGGCACCAGCAAAATTCAAGACCATCAACAACGTCTGGGTTTTCGAAGCCGACGGTCAGTATATGTACACCGTCGGTCTGTTCACACATCAGGCTCAAGCCGTGCAGATGATGGGCGAGATTGTTGACGCCGGCTTCCCCGACGCACGCATAATCAGCAGCCTTGAGTACAACCAGCTGATACAGAAGGGCAGCAGCTTCTACAAATCGAAGATGGCCGACAAAGATGATAATACCTATACCATTCAGCTGATGGCAACCAAACAGCCTGTCGCCAAATCGCGCTTCCGTGGGTTGTACGATGTTGAAGAGCGCCTTGGCAGCGACGGCCTGTACCGCTACATCTGGGGCGAATTCATCGGCAAGACATCGGCCAAACAGGCACTTGACGATGTGCTGACAAAAGGCTTCACTGATGCCTTTGTGACCAACGTCGAAAAGTTCCAATAGCAGCAACCGATGCTCGAAAACGACAGCATAGTGTTGAGAGCCGTTGAGCCTGAAGACATCGACTTTCTGTTCCGATGCGAGAATGACACGCAACTGTGGCGCTACGGCTGCACCACAGTGCCATACTCGCGGTTTGCCATCAAGCAGTACATCGCCGATGCGCAGAACGACATCTACACCACCAAACAGCTGCGGCTGATGATTGTCCGAAAAGACTCAAACTCAACCATCGGCGCCATCGACCTGTTCGATTTCGACCCCTTTCATTTGCGGGCAGCAGTGGGGATTGCCATTTTGGGTGACGAGAACCAACGTCAGGGGTTTGCCACTCAAAGCCTTCAGCTTTTAATCGGATATTGCTTTGATTTTCTGCACCTTCATCAGTTATACTGCTCTGTCGCTGCCGACAACACCGCAAGCCTTCGGGTTTTCGAAAAAGCCGGATTCGCACAATGCGGCCTGCGCAAAGAGTGGCTGAAATCGGCCAACGGATATACCGATGTGATTGAAATGCAACTGGTTGATTCGCGTAAAGCGTAATTAATCAGCATTTACTCATTACTCTGAAACGTGCTTGTGCTGTCGGCTGCAGCAGAATTGTCGGCATCTTCAAAATCGTCGTTAGCGGCATTTTCCGACGGATAAAGAATATCAAGTATGCGGTTGATTCCCACGCCGTTGCGATTGTTGTTCCGCAGAATGACAATGGTGGCGCTGTCTTGCGGAATCCGAACCAGCGAT
>JAEEGK010015765.1_pt1 | contig 16698 bp, 8 predicted proteins | sample 8958771 | NCBI WGS metagenome assembly JAEEGK01 (sample SAMN16246547, study PRJNA631951) | gut metagenome | biome: gut microbiome; feature: rumen; material: SC-attached | host: Bos | place: Iran: Karaj | collected 2018-10 | reverse complement strand
TAATTAATATAAGTTAGAAAAAATAAAAATTATAATTATTTATGAAGATAATTAAAAAGAAAAAAATTATATTCAATAATGGAAAATACAAATTTAAGAACAATTTTTAAGTTAGAGTTAAATAAAATTAAAAATAATTTCATAATTATAAAAAAAAACTATTAGTTATACTGAATGTAAAATAAAATGAAATAAATAAATGATGTTAGTTTCAAAAGTAATGAACTAGTATTTACAAATAATTAATATAATCTTCAAATTAAAATCAATATTGAGTTTCAAATAAATTTTATTTATATAATTATCATTAAAAAATAATTGTATGGAGAATCAATCCAAAAGTATTTTATATATATTTTATTTCAAAATTCAAATAAAGATTATATTATCATTAAATAAAAGAAAAGATAATATATATTATTTAATATAATTTTCAAATATTTTTTTTAAATTTTATTTTAAAAAATATAATTATAAAACAAAAATTTAAAATGAATGAAAAAAAAGAAAATAAAAAAATAAAATATTCTAATTAACTATTAATAAAAGAAAAAACTTACCAGTTACATTTTTTATAATCTTTAAGTAAAATCCCATATAAAAATTCTTTATGTTGAATTCCTTGAATAATAGGATGTAAAACTCTCATAGCCCCATCTAATTCATCTAAAGGTAAATTTTTAAATTCTTCTTCAAAATTATCTTCATTTTTAAAGAAATATCCAACATCATTCATAGGACTAATCCATCCAGTATCAACAGAAGTCATATAAATTTGTTTATTTTTATAATAAGATCCACAAGTTCTAGTCATCATATTTAAAGCAGCTTTTGCCATATTAGTATGAGGATGAGTAGATTTTTTAAAACAAGAAAAAATTCCTTCAACTGAAGTTACATTTACAATATATTTATCTTGAAAAGGTGATTTTTCTAATAAAGGTTTTAATTTAACATTTAAATAATATGGTGTCCAAGTATTTATTATTTGAACTTCAAAAAACTCTGTAAAGGAAATTTCATCAATTTCTAATTGCCATGAATTTTTTTCTTTTGAAAAATCATATGGTTGACCATTATAATCTAATATTGTTTTTGTTGGTTGATATTTTTCTTCCATTATTTTTATTTGACTTGCAATTACTGATAATGGAAATATTTCTTTATTTAAATTAATATTATTTTGTTCTTTTTTAATTAATGATTGATCAATTAATTCATTTGATATTAAATTACTATTTTTTATTGGTAATAATTGATATTTTTCATTTTTTATTATTATATTTTCATCATTTAATTTTTTACTTTCTATTGATAATAAATATTTATAATATTCAGTTTTTCTTCTAATTGTTTGAGCTGCATTATTAATTAAAATATCAATATGAGTGAAATTTTTTTCTATATATTCAATAAATTTAGCAGTTGATTCAATTATTCTAAAATCAATTGGATAAATAAATAAATTATTTTTCCATTTTTCATAATCAGGATGAGATTGAAATCTTATAAGTGCATCTTTAGGAAATCTTGTAGTTATTAAAACAATACAATTATATGATAGTAATTTAATTGCAATATTAAATCCAATTTTTACTCTTCCTCCAGTCACTATTGCTATTCTTTTTTTCCAATCAAAATTCATTTCTCTAAATGAATAATTATAATCACCACATTTTTTACATAAATTATGATAAAATTTATGAATATTATCATGAGAAAATCTTTTTTTACATATATAACAATTTTGAAAATTTATTTTACCTCTTTTTTTCTTTATAAATACTTCATTATCTAAATTTTTTTCTTCATCAATATTTATATTCTTATCTAATAAATTATTATAATTAAGTTGAATAAAATCTTTTATTTTATTATATTCTTTTTCTCTTAATTTATACATTTCTGATTTTTCTTTTGATTTGTTAATCATTTCTTGATATTCTTTGTAATTTATTATATAATGAAAATTAATTATGTCATTATAATTTAGATAGATTGGATGTGAATATATCAAATTTTCAATTTCTAATTTTGCATTATGATTCTCTTTTATTTTATTAACCAACACCTTAATTTGACCATTAATATAATTTAATATATCATTTAAAAATTTTTTTTTTCTTTCAGTGAGCATTATTTATCTTTAATTATAAATTATCTTATAAATTTTATTTAATAATAATATTTACAATGAATTATAAATTAATAATTAAAAATTAATAAAAAATTATAAAAAATTTTATATTTAATAATTTCCATTTAAACTCATTATAAAAATTCAGATAAATACTGAAAAAGTTTTTTGAACAAATAATTTTTTATTGATTCTTGATATAAAGGAAAAACTTAAGAAAGTTTAATGATTTATAAATTTTATTTTTATTATTTTGATATTGATTTATAATTTAAAAAAGAATTTTTATAGAACAAATTATAGAACAAAATTTGGAAATTTTATTATAACATTTTTATCTTCTTTAAGTAAATCTTGATATTGTGAATTTAAATAAATAGGAAAAATTGCTCTTTACTTTATTTAATTTAGAAATTATTTTATTTTTTTTATTTAATTATTAAATCTTTTTTTAAACAAAATATAATATAATAAATTTTTAAATTAAAAAATTTTTAAATTATAAATTTTATTATAAATTGTTTTTAAAATTTGAAATAATAATTATTTTTAGATTTTTTAAATTTATTTTTTAAATAATCTTTTTTAATTTCTATTTAAATAAAAGTTTAAATAAATGATTGTTAATATTTTATTATTTTTAATTTATTAATTTTAATATATTTATAAAATGAGATATAAAATATTATTTGTTTAATTATATTATTTTTTCTTTTATATATTTATTTATAAAAACTATCTCTATTTATATTCATAATAGGAAGAATATTAGAATTACTCCTTTTTCTTAGAATTGATTTTGCTTGTGCAATATTTTTAATTGTTAAATTAATATCTCTTTGATACAACACATTCTTTTTTTTAATTTTAATATTTAAAGAAGGAAAGAAAATTTTTCTAACTTTAATATTATTATTTACTTTAATATGAGGATCTATTTTATTTTTTTTAATTGAATTTTTTTTCAAATTATCAATATTAATTACTTTTATATTATGAAAACTTTTTGCTAAATATTTACCATTACTTTTTAATTTATTATTATAACTATTATAATTATTATCATAGTTACTTATTTTGTTTTTCCAAAAATAATCAAAAGAATTAGATATTTTATAATTTAAAATAGATTCATTTCTTTTTTTAATATTGATCATATTATTTTTTATTACTAAATGATTATTTTTTATTAAACTATCATATTTCTTTTTATTATAAATTTCTCTAAGGTATTCATTTAAATTTGTTTTTCTTTCATTCATAATAAAATTATTTTATTTTTAAATTAAAAAAATGGAATATAAAACAAAAGAAAAAAGCACTAATTTAAATATAGAAGAAATTACAGAAAAAAGTAAACAACCAAATAATATATTTAAACTAAATCAAAACCTGATAAAAAATTTTTCAAAAACAAAAAACGAAGGTCAATTTATATTAGGTAAAAAATTAGGAGAAGGAACATTTGGTATAGTAAGAGTAGCAACGCATTATTTAACAGGTGAAAAAGTAGCAGTAAAAATATTAGACAAAAAAAAAATATTAGAAGAAACAGATAAAACAAGATTAGAAAGAGAAATAAAATTAATGAAAATATTACGTCATCCAAACATAGTACATTTATATAGTGTAATTCAAACAAATCAATATATATATTTAATAATGGAATATATAAGTGGAAAAGAATTATTTGATTATATAATAAAAAAAGGTAAATTACAAGAAATTGAGGCATGTAAATTTTATCAACAAATAATAAGTGGAATAGAATATTTACATAAATTAAAAATAGTACATCGAGATTTAAAACCAGAAAATTTATTATTAGATTCAAAAAAAAATATAAAAATAGTAGATTTTGGTTTAAGTAATATGTATCCAAATAATGAATTATTATCTACTGCATGCGGAAGTCCTTGTTATGCTGCTCCAGAAATGATTAATGGTGAAAAATATAATGGTTTATTAGTTGATATTTGGAGTTCTGGTATTGTTTTATATGCTATGATTTGTGGTTATTTACCTTTTGAAGATAAGGATAATGATATTTTATATGATAAAATATGTGAAGGTAAATTTGTTGTACCTAATTTTATTTCTGATTTAGCTAATGATTTTTTACATAAAATTTTAAATATTGATCCTAAGAAAAGATATAATTTAAATCAAATTAAAAATCATCCTTGGTTTAATTTAATTAATCAAAAAAATAATATTTGTGAAGGATTAAATTTAAATTTGTTTATTATTCCTATTGATGAGGATTTAATTGAAAAAATGGAAGAGTTTAATTATAAAAAAGATGAAGTTAAAAAATGTATTTTAAGTAATAGACATAATCATATTACTACTACTTATTATTTACTTTTGAAACAAAAAATTAAAAAAGGTTTAGAAAGTGTTTCTGATATTAAATCTAAATCTTTTAAAAAATATATTAGTGATCCTTCTAATTTATTATCTTCTTATGATTATGATTTGGAGAAAATTATTAATGAAAGAGTTAATAATAATAAAGAAGAAAAAGAAAGAGAAATTTATAATAATCATTTAACTGAAAAATTAGCAATGAATATTATTAATAAATATAGAAAAGAAAATAATAAAAAATTAATTCCAAATTCAACATCTGAAAGTATTGAGAAACAAACAATCAATCAACAAAATGATAATTATATTCCTTGTTTACTTACTGAAAATTCTAAAAAAAGTGAAAATAATAAGAAAAGTAATTTAAGTAAAAATATTGAAAAAAATAATATAAATATTAAAACAAAATTGAATAATTCTATTAATGAAAAAAATATTAAAATTCCTAAATTTCATAAATTAAAACAAATTAATGAAATTACAAATAAAGTAAATAATGATCCTTTAACAGAAAGAAAAGTAAATAAATATTTAAATACTAATAATAGTAAACAATTTAATAAAAATAATATTTATAATAATATTAATAATACCGAACAAAATAATAAAGAAAAAATTGTGACAAAAATTATTAATTTTGAAAAAAATGATAGTTTAAAAGAAAAAAATCATCAAAGTCATAAATATTCAAATTCAATAGAAGTAACAAATAATGAAAAAAAAGTAATTCCAAAAATATCGTTAACATTAAAAAAAGATATGAATATAAATCAATTTTTAAATGAACCACAATTAATGCCTTCTGAGAGAAATAAAGTATTAAATTTTCATAAAGAAATAAAAAAAAAATTATTTCATAAAAGTATTGATTTACCAAAACCTCCTTTAACTGAAAGAGAAAATAAAATTCCTTCAATTGAAAAAATGAATTTTACTTTAAAAAATCATTGTAAAAAAATTCAAAAATATCAAACAAAAGTAAATTCAAAAGAAAAAAGACCAAAAAATAATTTATCATTTAATAAAAATAATATTTCATTTAATTATTCAAATGAAAAAAAAATAAATAAAAATATAAATTCAATAAATAAAGCAAAACATTCTCATAATTTAACATTACAAAATATTATTTTTCATCAAACACAAGAAAATATTAAAGATACTGAAAAATCAGATTTTGATTTAAAACAAATTCCAAATAACAAAAGAAATAATAATTTTAATAGAGATGATAAAAAGAGAAAAAGATTTTTTAATACTAGTGTAAGTTTTGAAAAAACTTTTGATGATACTAATCAAAGAAGTTCAATGAGAGATACATCAAATGATAAATCAGTATCTATTTTAGAAGAAAATGAAACAGAGGCTTCAAAAAAAGAAAAAGATTTAAAATATTTAAAAATAAAAGCAAAAAATAAAAGATTTGATATTATAAAAAGATATGAAAAAGAAAAAGAAGAAAGTATTGAAAATAATAATATTAGATTAAATACTTCTATAAATACAAATAAAAATCCAAATTTAATTTTTAAAAAATTTATTTTTAATTCAAAAAAATTTAATAATAATAAAAATATTAATAGATCTTTAGAACATAATTTAATTGATATATCATCTCATTCAAATAGAGTTCATACTGAAGTTGATGATTTTAAACAAAATAATAATATAGAAATAAAAAAAAAAGATAATTTACCTTTTGATTTAAATACAATTATATTTGAGAAACTACTAATTTTAAAAAATAAAATATTAAGGGAATTAAAAAAATTTAAAATTACTGCATCTGTAATTTCAAAGAATAAAATTTTATGTAAAAAAGATGATTTATTGTTTGAAATTAATATAATAAAATTAATTAATTTAGATGAAGGATATATATTGAAATTTTTAAAAAAGAATGAAAGTAATGAAAATATTTCTCAATATAAAGATATTTTAAAATTATTAATAAATAAAATTTGTAATTAGAATAAATTTAATTTAATAATTTATTTATAAAAAATTATAATTTTAAAATAATAATGAGTGAATTAAAAAAAGATAATTTAAACAATATAAAACTTTTCCAAAATATTGAAAAACATGATGCTTTTTCAAAATATTCAATAGAATTAAATAGATTATTTGGAGATAGGACATTTGAAAAATTTTATTATAATTTAGTAATGAATAAAAAATTCAAAGATGATAATTTTTTGAAAATATTTGAAAAAAATAAATTAAATTATAAACCATATAACAATTTTAATTTAACAAAATATCAAAATTATCTTACTGAATTAGAAAAAGGAGAAGAAAATAATGAAATAAAAAGAAACAAATTTAGAAATAAATTTAAATTTTTTAAAAAAGAACAAAAAGATGATTATTCAAAAACAGAAAGTAAATCAAATTCAAAAGAAAAATATATTCCTTCAGTTCCAGATATAGGAAGATATAATCCAAATTATAATTCAATCAGAAAAAATCAACGAAATATTATTTTTAGTAGAAATAAATTTAACATTAGATTACAAAAAAATACTACAGAAGAAAAAAAAAAAATTTTCACTTCTCCAAGTCAACCAAATATAAATAATAGGAACAATTTTAATACAATAAATACTTTAAATCGTAAAAATAAAAACAAAAGTCAAATCTTTTTAACATTTAATTCAAAATCAAAAAATAATGGTTTAAATTTAAATTCAACAAATCATGCATTAAGATTTAGTTTTTATTCAAAAAGGAAACCATTAATAAATGAATCAACAATTTATTCAAATCATTCAAATTCAAATCCAAATATATTTCAAAATAATATTAAAGGTTTAGTAGAATTTAATAAAATGTCTACAAATTTAAAAATAAATTCTTTTATTCCAAAACAAACCAAAATTCCACCTTTAGGTTTTTATGAACCAAAATATGATTTTGTTCAAACAAAATCACCTGAAATTACTATAAAAAGAAATCCTAAAATAACAAAAAAAATGAAATTGAAAAAAATATTATATGAATATAATGTCCCTTTACAATATGAATTAATAACAAATTTAAATTTATAAACTCGAGAAAAAATTGTTATACTTTTATATATATGTAAATTATCTATTTATTATTCATAAAACATAAATAAAAACTAATATTTTTTAGACCATACTCATCAATTGTTTCACAATTAATATTTAAAATTATAACTTTTTATGTTAAAAAAATAAATTTTGCTATTGTATTCGTTTGTATATAATTAATAGAAAATTGATGAGAATTTGAATTTTTCTATATCTCTAGTACTAAAATATTTATAAAACAAACACATTTTTATTTACAAGCAAAAAATAATAATCATTGCTTTTATTTTAAAAAGGCACAAAATATAGTTTATACATAACTAAATAAACATTTTCAAATATTAAATTCCTTTTTTTATATAATAATTCCATATTAATGAATTTTCATTCATCATTTACATTTTTATCATTAATATTATTATTATGAAAATTTATAGATGTTTTATTTATTAAAATTTTTGAAGAAGAAGAAGAAAGATTATAAAATGTTTTTTCTTCTTCATTTTCAAAATTTTTATCTTCATCATTTAATTCATTTTTATTTATAATTATCTTTTTTTTTTCTTTTTGAATATGTGCTTTACCATATAAATAATAAATACAAAAATTATTAGCTACAAATTCATATAAAAGTCCGTTTCTTTTTCCTTCATGTGTTCTTACTTCATTAATATCTCTTTTAAATCTTTCACTTTCAGTATAAGTTTCATAAAGATTATAAAAATTTGAATTTAAAATTTCTTTTAAATAATCAATTTTATCAACATTATATAAATTTTTCGTAAATATTTCATCTAAAGATGGAAGAATATTAAATTCTCTATATATTTCAATTATTGTTTTATTAAGAAATTTTTGATTATATTCTATTGTTATATTTGTAATAAATTTTTGAGGTAATCTTTTAATTATTATATTTAAACAAATTTTCAATGACTCATGTACTGCTTTAAAAAATTTTCCTTTACTTTTTTTTAAAAGTGAATCTATATGAGATTTTCTTGTATATTTAACTTGTAATTTTTTCCTAAGATAGGAAAAAATACTTTGAAATGTGGTTTTATTATTTTCTGGTATGATAAAATCTTTATTTATTCGAAATACATCAGATGATGATTTTTTTTCCATACAAAATTTATCTATTATAACTTTTATTTTTATAAAATAATAGTCAAATTAATTATAATGATTTTATTATTTTTAAAAAACTCATATATCATTAATGGAGGAAATATTATGATTAAAAATTTGAATTTATTCTTATTCAGTTAAAAGAATGAATGTTTTTTGGATTATCAATTTCATAAAAATAAAAAATTTTGTATAAAATATATAATTAAATTATTTTATCAATGCCTATTTTATTTTTTTTTATTTTTAAATAATTTTTTCACATGTTAAAAGTTGTAAACATAAGTTTTCTTTTATTATATTATTATCTAAATTTGAAGGAATTAATAATCAATAATTTTTATTATTATTAAAATAATAATCTTTATTAATATCATTTTAAAAATAAAGAAAAAATTAAGAAGAAAATTAATAAAATCTTATTACAACAATAAGTAATATGATGATTTATATTAAAAAAATAAATTATATAATTTAATTAAATTAAAATAAATGTTATAATATTTTTCATTATATTTAAAAAAAAATAAGATTTTAAATTTAATAATAAAATCAAATTTTAAATTCAAATAAAAATAAAAGTATTATTCTGCAACTAAATAAACTGAATCAAAACCCCAATTATTCTTCCATGTATCATTATTATGAAAAAATTTAATTTCAATTTTATGACCTTCTTCTTTACTTTTTATATCATCATCTTTAATTTCAAAATTAACTATTAATTCTTTATATAATAAATTTTCATATTCAATTTCTGGTAGATATTCTTCTAAATTATATATATTTCTATTTCTAAAATAAAATGGTCTTCTCAATAATCTAAAATTTTTATTTATATCTAATTCTTTATTCTCTTCAATTTTTTCATCTTCTTTATTTTCATCCTCTTTTTTTTTATCTTCTTGATTTTCATTTTTATTTTCTTCTTTATACTTTTTTAAATTATTTAAATCATTTTCAATCATAGTCTGAGTAGGATATAATGAAAAAAAAATTTCTTTCCCATCTAAAAAAATATTTAATTTCATACATTCTTTATTTGCTTTATAAACAGAATGTTTAAAAAATAATTTATAATTACCTTCCTTAATATGTGTCATTGTTAAATTAATATCAATCCAACAAACAGTAATTAAATAAGGTGTTTCTTCACCTAAAAATGAATTTTTATATAATTTAGTTATAAAATATCTTTCATCATTTTTCCAACTCCAATCTTCATCTTTAAATAAACCAATATGATTTATTCCTTTTTTATCAAATTCAATATAATGGCATTTATCATATGGACATTTAAATTTTATTTTTTTGTCAATTGCTTCTATTTTTGATATTGTATTTACTGTTGAAGGAAAAGAAATTTTATATTCATTTAAAATATTTTTTAAATCATTAAACCAAAATGATATATAATTAATGAAACTATTGTAAAATAAAATATTTATTTTTTTTAATTCTTTAATTTCATTATAAGTTAAAAAGGGAAATAATATATTTGATATAATATTAATTCCTATTAAATTGAAATTGTTATGGGGTGCGATACTTGTTCTTTCTATTTTTTTTAAAAATTGTTTTTCCATTTTTATTAAAAATTATTAGGTAAATTTTTTCCAGTTATTTTTAAATTATATTTTGGAGAATTAATTTCATTTTTTTTATTTATTTAATTATTTATATCAATTTTTTTTATTAAAATCAAAACATATTTCAACGGAATATTAATTTTTTTAATTGTTGCATTAATAAACTTTTTTGGTATAGAATAATTATTTCTATTTTAATTAAATTCAATTTTTTATTGAGTTGCAACTATTTAAAATATATATATATGAAATTTTTTTATTAGAAAATTCCTATCTAAAATTGTAAAAAGGTTTTTATTTAATTAAAAAAATGACAATAAATTGAAATTTTTTATTTAGAAATAAATTAATTATATATATAATATATTTTTTGATAAGTTATAATAGTTTTAAAATTAATAATTTCTTTAATTATCAGTTACCTTTTAAAAAAATATAAATATAAATTTCTTATAAATCATATTTGTGTTTCATTTTTATTTTATCAATATTTTTATTATTTTTGATGAAATTAAAGACAATTTAATCATAATCTGTGAATATTTTTTATTAAATCAATATTTGAAATTCAAAAATAATATTTACTTAAAAACTAAAATATATTTTTAATAAATTAAATTATTAATTTAATAACTGATAAAAGAATTTTTAAAAAGAAATTTCTAGAAATTTTAAAATTTAAGAAATGTGGTATAAAATTAAAAAAAATATAGTTTAAAATAATACCTATAAATCTGTTAAATGAATTATTATTTTCTTATTTTTTTAATTTTTTTATTACTATTTTCTAATAATTTAATAAAATCTATTTTATTAAATAAACTATTTAATACTATAAATAGAAGAAAATCACTAAAAAAATAAAAAATAAAAAAACAAAAATGTGTCCTCAAAATCAAAATATATTCAATTTATGCTCTACAAATAATCAAATAAAAAACCATATAAAAACAAATAATTATTTCAATGAAATTCAACCAAATAATCAAAATCAGTATCTAACAAAAACAAATTCAAAAAAATTAGTTCCTCTTTTTATTAAAACATATGATAAAGAAGACAATTTAAATAATATAAAATATCAAAAACCTCAAAATCAAAAATTAACAAATAGAAAATATTCAAAAGATTCAGGAACAGAAGACAGTACAAGTAATGAAGAAAAAGAAGATATAATTCATAATAAAAAAACAACATATAAAAGTAATGCAAATGACTTTAAAGTAAAATATAAAACTGAGTTATGTAAATATTATGAAATAAATGGATATTGTAAATATGGAAATAATTGTGCTTATGCACATGGAAAAGAGAATTTAAGATCAAAAGTTACTCATTCAACTTATTATAGAACTAAAAAATGTGTTCAATTTTTTAATAATGGATTTTGTCCTTATGGAAATAGGTGTCAATTTGCTCATGGTTTAAAAACAAATATTATAAATAATCCTTATGATAGAAATATGAGTTATAGTAAAACTATTGAAACTTTATCTAAATTAGAAAATGTTGAAAATATTAAAGTTTTATTTGAAAAAAAAAGATTACCTATTTTTGAAGCAATTTCTCCTAATCTTAATGGAATTAAAAGCCAATTATTTGATGATATTAAATCTCTCATTTGTGAAAAATCTGAAATATATAATTAGAAAATAATTTTTCAGGTTTTTTGAACATAAAAAAATCAAAAATTTTATTTAATAAATTAGTTGTAAATATATTTTGAGTATCAAAAAATAGTAATGAAAAACAAAAATTTAAATAGATAGTTTGATATCTATGCTTTGTTAAATATATATTATTACAATTTAATAGTTATATAGAATATAAATTCATTTAAAATATTCAAAAAAATTATTTAATATATTAATATATATTTATAAAAATATATTTATAAATTATAAATAAAAAAATCATTTTAAGTTTCAAATTTTAAAAAAAAAATTATTTCATTTAACTTTATTAAATTGATAAAAATAAATTTTAGATTAATTTAAAATTTTATGTAAATAATGAAAAAATGTAAGAACAATTTACACATAACATCATTAACATGGGCAAAAGATTCAAATGAACTTTTTGATTATGAATCACAAGAAGTAACAAAACAAGAATTTAATATATCAAGTCCATGTTCATTTTTTAGAAATAAAAACCAAATAGATTATCAAGGAAAAGATTTAAACGAAACATTAAATCCAATCCAACAAGGAGAATCCTTATTTTATATAGACAATTCTTCAACAGAATTTTTTTTTAATCCTCATTCATTAACAATAAATTCAAATTTAGAAGAAAAAAAAACAGAAAAAGAAAAAACTTGGATTACATTAAAAAATTATAAAAATAAAAAATATAAAAATAATACTTATATTCTTAATCCAGGTGATATGATAAAATTTGGAAGAGTGATATTAAAAATAAGAGAAATAAATTTAGAAGGAAAAAATAAAGGAAATGGAAATATTTATGTATATCAAGATATAACAAAACCTTGTTTATTAGATTTAATTGAAAAAAATAATAATCAAAATAAAAAAAAAAAAATATGTCGTGTTTGTTATTGTGATGAAAATGAAATGAATTCTCCTTTATTAAGTCCTTGTAAATGTTCAGGTGGTTTAAAATATATTCATTTATCTTGTTTACAACATTGGCTAATAAGTCGTTCTACTAGTTCTACTTCTTCAAATGATTATTGTACAATTTATAATTTTAATCAAATTTCTTGTGAACTATGTAAAGAAATTTTTCCAGATTTTATTAAAGTAGATAATACTTTTTATAAAATATGGGATTTTTTAGAATCAAAATATAAAAATTATATTTGTTTAGAAACTTCACCTTCAAACGGGAAAAAGAGTATTTATATTATTTCATTTGATAAAAAAAATCAAATTAAAATTGGAAGAAGTCACGATAGTGATTTGAGAATTAGTGATGTTACTGTTAGTAGAATGCATTGTCAAATTAGTAAAAATAATGAAAATGAATTATTATTAGAAGATACTAATTCAAAATTTGGTACTTTAGTTTTTTTACAAATTAAAAAATTAAAAATATTACCTTATATTGTTTTACCTATTCAAATTGGAAGAACTTTTTTACAGTTTAGTTTAAGAAATAAATTTAGTTTTTGTAATTGTTTAAAATTTTTTGATAATAAAAATAAGAATAATTATAATTTTGATTATGCAAAAATTAATTCTGAACAAATTACGTTTGAATTAATTTTTAAAGTTCAAAATAATTATGAAGATAGTGATGATAATTCTATTAATGATGAAAAAAAAGAAAAAAGTTTACCTAAGGAAATTATAATTAAAAAAGATGATAATAATGATAATCAAAATATTTTAAATTTAACTAGTGAAAGAAATTTTGATGAAATTAATACTTTAAATTTAGTTAGTATTGATGCAAATATTAAAAAAAAGAATAATCCATTTAATTCAAATGGTTTTACTGAAGATGAAAGAATTATTTCTGGAATAAAAAGTCAGTTTGCAAATAGTAGCTTTAAAAGTATTCAAAATTTTATTAACAGTATGAATAATAATAATAATGGAAATAAAAATTATAATAATAATTAAAATTAATAAAAAAATATAATTTGATAAATGAATGTGAAAATATGAATTAAATGAATTTTATATAATAATATATTATTTTGAAAAAATTCTTATTTTTAAATAGAAAATATATATTGTTTTTCTTATTAAATTAAAAATAATTTTTATATTTATATAATAATTTTGAGATTTTCTGTTTTAATATTCTTTTTTTCAAAATTATTATATTAATAATATTATTCTTATTTAGAATATTTATATTAAAGATTTGATATATCTCTTATCATTATGAAATATTTATTTTATTCAATTTTTATATTTTTAATATTTTGTTATAATCATTTTTAATAAATTTTTTTTATTTTTATCTTTTTGAAATTAATTATTTTGGAATTAATGTTTTAGAATATTGATTGTTAATGAAAATATTTTTTAAATTATATTTTATAAAATAAATATTCTAAGTATAAATATTTTATATAATTTATAATTTATTTTAAATAATTTATTTTTTAATTAAAATTAACTTATATTCAAAATATTTTTATATGGAATATTAAACAACAATTTAAATAAATAATTTTCTATTTTAATGAAATATATTTCATTAATTTTCCTCAATAATATTTTCATCATTTTTATTTTCATTTCCATCATTTTTTTCATTATCATCAATTTTAATATCATTTTCATTATTTTTATCATTTTCACTTTTATTTTCATTTATATCTTTTTGATTATCTTCATTTTCAATATTTTCTTTTTCTTGATCATCAATAATCATTTTATCATCTTTTTCTCCAATTTCATCATCATCAATAATCATTTTATTATTTTTAATTCCTTCATTTTCATTATTTTCATTCTCATCTTCATTATTTTCATTTTGATTTTCTTCATTATCTTTTTGTAATTCTTTATATTCATTTCTCAATTCTTCGTTTTCATTTTCTTCTTCATTTTCATCAATTTTTTTTTTGAATTTTTTCTTCTTTTTTTTCCCTTCTTTAAAACTATGTTCATCATTTAACTCATCATCAAAATTATTTTTTTTATCTTTCTTATCTTTTTTTTTCTTTTTATCTTTATTAGGATCTTCAATAATCATATAAGTTAATTCAGCTTCAACGTCTTTATTTTTTTGATAATTTTCTTCACTTAATATATTTTTATTTTTATTTAATTCATCATTATGTCTTTGTACTTCTAATTTTTTATGATATTCTTTAATATTATTTTCTATTTTTAAATTCATTTCAAATTCTTTTTTTTGATCTTCTTTTAAATTCTCATTTGCTCTTGTTAAATTTGATTTACAAACTGTAATCATTTCACTACATTTATAAAAAAAATCTTTATATTTTAAAATTCTTTCTTCTTTTTCATCTCTTCTTATATTATTTATCATTTCAAAAATTTTAATTGCTCTTTTTATTAATTCAATTGCTTCTTCTGTATCTTTTACTTTTCTATCATTTTTACTTAATTTTTCAGTTGATTTCGCAATTAATAAAATACCATAATTAAATTTATATGTTATAATATCTGGAAATCTCATCATTAAATTTTTTAAAATAACATTTGCTTTGGAAAATTCTTTAATTTCAATATAACATTTCCCTAATAAATTTTCAATAATAGGATTTTTTCCATTATATAATTTTTTTAAAACTTTATGTAAAATAATAGAAGCTTTAGCATATTTTTTATCATTCATATAAATAAAACTTTCATTAATATAAGCATTAGTATTATTTTCCATAGTTTCAATAACAGTTTTATAAATTTCTAAAGCCTTATCAGTATAATTATATTCACATAAACAATTACATAAACCAATTGCAGCCATTGCAGAATATTTATCATATTCTAAAGCTCTAAAATAAAATTCTATTGCATGATTTAATTTTTCATTATAATGATTTTTATTTCTTATTTCAATTGCTAAATTATAATAAATATTACCTAAAAATATTAAAGTATATGGATCGTTTGGAGAATATTGTTGTAATATTTGATTTAATACTATTATTGCTTCTTGTTCTTTACCACTTTCATAATATAATAATGCTTCTATTAACATTGGGTTTACTGGTTTATTCATTATTGATATTAGTCTTCTCATTTTTTTTTTATTGTTTTCTTTCTCATTTTCTTTATCTTTTATTTCTTTTATTTCATTTTCATCTTTTTCTTTTTTTTCCATAAAATGTTTATCTATTGCTAATTTAATATAATATTCTGCTTTTGTTTTATTTCCCCTCATTTTATATAAATCACATAATTTAATATATGCTTCTATGAAATAAGGATTTTCAGATATTATTCTTTTATAAAGAAAATGTGCATAATCAAACATTGCTTTACTTTCATAATATAATGCAAAATTAAAATCTATTCCTATATTTAATGCCTTTAATCTTATTAATTTATCCTTTGGAATTGATTTTTTTTCTTTTTCTTCTTCATTAATTTTATTTAATTCATTTTTAACTATCATTTTACTTTCTTTTAAATATTCTTCAACATTATCAACTTTTCCTAATCTTAATAATATACATGCCATATTATTTAATATTTCAGGTAAAATTTGATTAGAATAAATATTTTCTTGAAATTGTTCTTTATTTTTTTCATTTTCTTTTATAAATTTAATTGCTTCTTGATAATATTTTATGCTTTCTTCAGGTGATTTTAAAGAAAGTAATTCTGCTAATTTAATATAACAATCAATATCATCATTTTTAACTGAAATTGCTTGCTTATATAAATCAATTATTTTTACAATTTCTTTTCTTTTAGTAATTGATAATATATAAGCTAAATATTTTAAAACTTTAAAA
>JAEEGK010015764.1_pt1 | contig 16698 bp, 14 predicted proteins | sample 8958771 | NCBI WGS metagenome assembly JAEEGK01 (sample SAMN16246547, study PRJNA631951) | gut metagenome | biome: gut microbiome; feature: rumen; material: SC-attached | host: Bos | place: Iran: Karaj | collected 2018-10 | reverse complement strand
CATATATGAATTACGATGGAGCAATGAATATCGAAAAAGTACAGTTTGGGGACATGCCTCCGCAGCCTTTTCTGCTCGGACTTCTCAGTGCATTCGATAACAGATACCAGGCTGCCGCGGATAAGTATTTCAGGGAGATAACCTGGAAACAGTTCTTTGCAATCATCTGCATCAATATGTGCAAGGAGCCGCCGACACTGAATGACCTTTCGGATGTAATGGGAAGCTCCCATCAGAATGTGAAGCAGATCCTGCTGAAGCTTGAGAGTAAGGGCTTTGTCTCGATGAAGACCGATGATAACGATAAGAGAAAGCAGAGATATTTCGTTACCGACAAGTGCAGGAAATTTCTGGAAGAGAACGATAACCGCAGCAGAAACAGCGCTGTGATAATCGAGGAGATATTCACGGGTGTCAGCAAGAAAGACCTCGCGGTGACGATAGAAACGATCATGAAAATGGAAAGGAATCTGGAGAAGATATGAAGACATTGGTAATTTATACATCACAGACAGGATTTACAAAGAGATATGCGCAGTGGCTTTCGGATGAGATGAAAGCTGATATGTATGACCTGAAGGAAGTTCAGAAGAAGGATGATTCCTTTTTCGCTGGATATGAAGCAATCGTTTATGCCGGATGGGCGATGGCAAGCAAGGTTGTAAAGGCAAGCTGGTTCCTGACCAGGGCTGCAGGCTGGAAGGATAAGAAGCTTGCGATCATCTGTGTAGGAGGATGTCCCGGCGATGCTCCCGAGTGCGAAGAAATGATGAAGACCGTCCTGACCGAAGAGCAGAGCTCATACATAAAAGCATTCTACTGCCAGGGCGGATTTAACTATGACAAGATGAACACCGCTTCCAAGCTTGCCATGAAGATGTTTATCGGTTCGCTCAAAAAGAAGCCCGATGAAAAGTCGCAGACAATGGCGGAGATGATATCCAAGGGCTACGATATATCTGATGTGAAGTATATCCGGCCGATAATATCTTATCTGAACGGGGAATGATCTGTTTTATGCTATAATTATCCACGATCACAATTTTTTAGGGGGGCAAGGAGGATGATTGATGAAAGGAAGAATTGCAACAACAATCCTGGCTCTCTGTCTTGTCGGGGGCAATACAAGTTCGTGTAATATCAGCCCGCCGCCACCTCAGGAAGAAGTTGATATAGTGGCCGGTGTCAGGGAAGAGATCCCCGAAGAGATAGAACTTGTCGAACAGATAGATGATGATACCTATCTCTTCAGATCGTGTGTCCGTGATCTGGAATTTGAAGTGGATGTGGAACCGGCAAGGGATCCGATGTTCGGTTCATATACAGGAGAATATGCTTACTGGAATCATTATGAAACACTTGTCTATAATTTATATATAGACAAAATCGAAGAACTGATTGCCGAGCATGGTTTTGAGATAGGCGAGATCGATACATATGATATTCCCGCTTATGAAACAATTTCGATATTTGCACATAATCCTCTCGATGAGGAGAGTATGGAAAATATCAATGATTTTTTGGCGGATCTGAGGGAAATAGCCCGCGAGGAACAGCAATATCATATTGGCGATTACAATTTTGAGTTTAATGTAAAATTCTATGGGTATGAAAGTGTTTTCAGTACGCCCTACTTAGAAAAATACGATTACGAAGACAGGATGGATGTGATATCCGCAGACACTTCCGATGAAGAACTCGATGTTATACTTTATAATGCCGGTCCGTCCATTCGAAGCAATATGAGTCCATATCCAAACGGTATTCTTGTAATTGTTGACGAGGAAGAAGTATATCCTGACTATACATCATACGATCCCGGTGACACGGTCGATTACTGCATGTCATCCCCCGATGATCCGGAACCGGCATCGTGTTATCCCGGTGATGCGGAATCGGTATCGACAGAAACTGATGATGTATCGGGCGGATAATAATTGTATACATGGATAATCTGTAAAGTTATAAAAAGAGTCTGAAATAACAGGATTTCGGGCTCTTTTTCCTTTTTATGCAGGCTAAATTGTGTTAAAATTAGGCTTTGTGAGTGTCAGTTCAAATATGTCTTAAATATGTCTTTTAGGAGGAATTTATGGCCGGATTACAGGAAGCAGCCGTGAAGCAGATCGAAGAGATCTGTGACAGGTACTGCGACGAAAAAACCCCGTTAATGATGATCCTGAGCGATATCCAGAATGAGTACGGATATATTCCGCTGGAGGTTCAGGAGATAGTTTCCGCCAAGACCGGTATCTCGGTCACTGAGATCTACGGGGTGGTTACTTTCTATTCTTTCTTTTCACTTACCCCCAAGGGAAAATACGTTATAGGCTGCTGCCTCGGAACGGCATGCTATGTCAAGGGAGCCCAGAATGTCATCGACAGATTTTCGGAGCTTCTCGGCATTCGTGCGGGCGAGACCACCGAAGACGGTCTTTTCACTCTTGATGCACTCAGATGTATCGGTGCCTGCGGAATCGCGCCTGCGGTAAGCATCAACGGCAAGGTTTACCCCAAGGTTGAGCCCGGTCAGGTAGAAGGTATCATCGAATCCTACAGAAAGGAGGCATCGGCGTGAACAGGATAAGTACTGTTGAAGAACTTGAACATAAGATAGCAACCTGTACAGGATGCGTCGATTCCAAACTTACGGGTGCGGATGAAAAGAGACATATCGTTCTTTGCGGCGGTACCGGATGTCTTTCGAGCAATTCAAAAGAGATCATGGAAAAGTTCAAGGCCGTCCTTGAAGAAAAAGGCCTCTCGGATAAAGTGACAGTAAATCTTGTCGGATGTTTCGGTTTCTGTTCTCAGGGACCTTTCGTCAAGATCTATCCCGAAAACACTCTCTACCGCATGGTCAGCGAAGCCGATGTTGAGGAGATAGTTGAAAAGGATATCATTAACAATACCATCGTAGACAGGCTTCTTTATGTTGAACCCGTTACGGGAGACAAGGTTTCAAGCCAGGAAGACATCAACTTCTATAAGAAGCAGCGCCGCGTAGCGCTTCACGGATGCGGTGTCATCAATCCCGAAGAGATAGACGAAGCACTCGGAATGGGTGCGTTCCAGGGACTTAAGAAGGCGCTCTCAATGACTCCTCAGGAAGTTGTACAGGAGATCCTTGAATCCGGACTCCGCGGAAGAGGCGGCGGCGGATTCCCTGCAGGACGTAAGTGGTCCTTTGCACAGGCTTCCGAAAGTGACGAGAAATATGTCGTATGTAACGGCGACGAGGGCGATCCGGGTGCATTCATGGACCGTTCCATTCTCGAAGGAAACCCTCTTGCTGTAATAGAAGGAATGATGATCGCGGGATATGCGATCGGTGCATCAAACGGATATTTCTATGTTCGTGCCGAGTATCCCATCGCGGTAAACAGGCTTAAGATAGCCATAAAACAGGCACGTGAGATCGGACTTCTCGGAGAGAACATACTCGGAACGGGATTCAATTTTGATTGCCATATCAGACTCGGTGCAGGTGCATTCGTTTGCGGAGAAGAAACAGCTCTTCTCAATTCAATCGAAGGAAAGCGCGGAATGCCCAGACCCAGACCTCCTTTCCCCGCTGTAAAGGGATTGTGGCAGAAGCCCACCATAGTCAACAATGTCGAGACCCTCGCATGTGTTCCTTTCATCATGAGAGAAGGTGCTGCGGAGTTTGCTAAGGTGGGAACCGAAGGCTCCAAGGGAACCAAGGTATTCGCTCTCGGCGGAAAAGTAAATAATGTAGGCCTCGTTGAGGTGCCCATGGGAACGACTCTCAGGGAACTTGTTTATGATATCGGCGGCGGTATCCCCGGCGGAAAGAAGTTCAAGGCGATCCAGACCGGCGGTCCTTCCGGCGGATGCCTTACGGGAAAATATCTTGATGAGCCCATTGATTTCGATAACCTCGTAAAGAAGGGATCGATGATGGGATCCGGCGGTGCGATCGTAATGGATGAAGACAACTGCATGGTCGACGTTGCGAAGTTCTATATGGAATTCATCTGCGACGAGTCCTGCGGTAAGTGTTCACCCTGCCGTATCGGAACAAAGAGAATCCTTGAGATCCTCACCAAGATCACCGAAGGCAAGGGCACCATGGAAGATCTCGATGTTCTTGAAGAACTCAGCACCACCATCCAGAAGAATTCACTCTGCGCACTGGGACAGACTGCGGCAAACCCCGTAAACTCTACCCTCAAGCATTTCAGAGACGAATATATCGCACACATCGTAGATAAGAGGTGCCCCGCACATGTCTGCAAGAGCCTTATGCAGTACAAGATCGATCCGGATAAATGTATCGGATGCGGAATGTGTGCAAGAAACTGCCCTGCGGGTTGTATCGAAAGAACGGATTACATTCCCGAAGGACACAAGCTTGCTTCGTTTAAGATCAATCCCGAGAAGTGCGTCAAGTGCGGTCTGTGCATGAGCAACTGTAAATTCAAGGCGATCGACAAGGAATAGGAGGAAACCTAAAGTGGCACTTATCAATATAAAAATAGAAGGTCTCCCCTATCAGGTAGAAGAGGGCCTTACAATACTTGAAGCCGCCAAAAAGTGCGGCTATGACATCCCTTCACTCTGTGCATACAATCACGGAGAGTGTAACCAGGGATCGTGCCGTGTATGTCTCGTTGAGGCAACCGGCGCAAGAGGACTCGTAGCAAGCTGTGTTTATCCCGTTGCCGAAGGAATGGAGATCACCATCTCATCACCCACCGCAACCGCTGCAAGAAGACACAGTGTTGAGCTTCTTCTTTCAAACCACAACCAGAACTGCCAGCAGTGCGACAAGAACGGAAAATGTGAGCTTCTCCATGTGGCTAACATCACCGGCGCGAGAGAGAATGTATTCGGCGGAGTTCACAGCGAGACCCATTATGATGAGATCGCACCCGGACTTGTAAGAGATACTTCAAAATGTATCCTTTGCGGAAGATGTATCGAAAGATGCAAGAATGCACACGGACTCGGAATTCTCGGATACGAGAACAGAGGCTTCAACGTATTCGTTTCACCCGCACAGGACAGATCGTTTGCGGAATCTCCCTGCATCCAGTGCGGACAGTGCGTAAACGTTTGTCCCACCGGTGCTCTTATGGAGCATTCCGAGATCGACAAGATCGATGAAGCATTTGCCGCAGGCAAGGTTGTCATCGCACAGGCTGCTCCCGCAGTAAGAGCAGCGCTCGGTGAGGAATTCGGTTACAGGATTGGAACTCCGGTCACCGGCAAGATGATCGCCGCAATGAGAAGACTCGGATTCAAGAGAGTCTATGATGTAAACTTCGGTGCCGACCTTACCATCATGGAGGAAGGAACGGAGCTTCTCGGAAGGATCAGGAATAACGGAGTCCTTCCGATGATCACATCATGCTCACCCGGATGGGTCAACTATGCGGAGTACAATTACGAAGATCTTCTTCCCCATCTTTCATCCTGTAAGTCCCCTCACCAGATGCAGGGTGCGATCATCAAGTCATACTGGGCGGAACAGAACGGCATTAAGCCCGAGGATATCTTCGTTGTATCCGTAATGCCCTGCACGGCCAAAAAGTACGAAAGACAAAGAGACCGGATGAAGGTTAACGGCAACTGGGATGTTGATGCCGTTATCACCACAAGAGAGCTTGCCCGCATGATCAAGAGAAGCGGTATCATGTTCGACAGACTTCCCGATGAAGACTGGGATCAGGATATCATGGGCGACTACACCGGTGCTGCGGTCATCTTCGGTGTCACCGGCGGTGTTATGGAAGCTGCACTCAGAACAGTTTACTATAAGCTTACCGGCAAGGAGTCCGATCCCATTGAGTTCACTGCCGTAAGAGGTCACGAGGCAGGCATCAGGGAAGCATCCGTGGATGTGAACGGAACAACGATCAACGTAGCGATCGCATCCGGAATGAAGTCGGCCAAGATTCTCCTTGATGAGATAAAGGAAGGAAAGTCCAAGTATCACTTCATCGAGATCATGGGATGCCCCGGAGGCTGCATCAACGGCGGAGGCCAGCCCTATGTCCGCGAGTTCTTCCTTCCAAATGAGGATGACGATATCGTAGACACCTATAAGGAAAAGAGAGCAAAGGCTCTTTACAGCGAGGATGAGAGACAGACTTTAAGACAGTCACACAATAATCCTCAGATAAAGGAGCTGTACGATAAGTTCCTCGGTGAGCCTAACTCTCACAAGGCACATGAGCTCCTGCATACCACATACGCAGGAAGAGAGCGTTTCCCCGTAAAGTAAAACAGCGCAAGCCTCTACCCTGTTTTCTGTTTCGATTGTTTCGGAAGATGAAAAAAAATCCCCGGATACCGTACGGTATCCGGGGATATTCTTATATATGGAAGATCATCTTTTTCGTATGACTGCGACGGGAACGATCGCCGATATGATCAGGAATGCGGGGATGCAGGCTATGATCGGCCACATAACGAATTTATAGGAGAACATGATCATCCCGCCTGCAAGTGCATTTACGATCAGGTAATTTAAGAACAGTCCGACGGTAAGTACAAGGGCAAAAGTCAGGATCACATGTATGATTCCTTCTCCTATGAGCATTTCGGTCTGCTGCTTTCCTGTCATTCCGATCGCTCTGAGAACTTCAAGCTCTTTCTTGCGTTCATGGATGGATGTGTAGGTGAGGTTTACGAAGTTCAGGACACCGATCAATGCAAGGATCAGGCTCAGTGCTCCGCCTACGACCAGAAATACCCTGACCATATCCTCAAAGGATTCGAGATAAGTCTCTCTTGATTCATAACCGAGCATGGGGCTTATCTCCGAGCAATACTCAGCAACCTTTTCTTCCGCATTGGCATATGCTTCTTCGTTCACATTGAAAAACAGTTTCATGGCTCCGTCAGAATCGGCGTGCTCCAGATATTCATCACTGGGAAGGGTGAAATAAGTATCCATTCCGTGACCGTGCTTGGGACCCATTGAATATATCAGATCTCCTATTGCCATAACTTCATATTCTTCGGTGCTTCCATCCTGAAAGCATACACTTACCTTATCACCGACCCTGTACAGGGCGTACTCGGTATCGTCCTTACTTGATTCGAATAAGGATGATACGATCACGTAATTGCCCGAGGAAAACTTCTCCCAGTCGGGATCTCCCGAATCGATATCCATATTGTCAAAGACGAACTCATCAACGCCATATACGTGAGATGATATAACGTGCCTTTCATATACCCATCTGTCGTAGGATTCCTTTGCTTCTTCGTTATACACAAAGCGGTCCGTATAAGCTTCATATAGATCCTTCATTCTTTCATACGGCGTGCCCTCAACATGCTGAAGGGATTCACTCATGTATACCGCACCGATATCTGTGATGCCGGGGATAGCTGACAGCTCAGCAATGTCGGATTGCAAAACTCCGTCGTATTTTTCGCTCCCAAGGTTTTTGTTTAACATCGAACCGTCGCATACGGTAAAATCGGAACTTGCAAAGTTTCTTATAAACTTGTTTCTGTCGAAGCTTTCAGTGATCGAAACCGTGACATTTATCATGATCACACTGAGTGCCAGTGACAGTACAACAACAAATGACTTTTTCTTATTTCTCTTTAAATTTTCTCCGGCCATGGAAAAAGGAGTGACTTTTCTGATCTTTTTTTTCTTTGACAGATGTGACCCCGTATATTCGCTGTATCTGACTGCTTCAACGGGAGAGATCTTCTTTACGACTTTACAGGGCTTGATGCAGCTTATTCTTATGGTGATCCACGAGAAAAGCGCGCTCAGTGCGAAGATCAAAACTCCGGGATGGATCTCGCAGTCAACGTCCAAAAAGCCTTTTGTTATGAAGGGAAGCAGGACAACGGACACCAGGTATCCTGCGATCATTCCCAAAGGAATGCCGGCAAGTCCGAGAATGGCAGCCTGTCTGATGATAAGCCTCTTAAGCTGTTTGTTTGTGGTTCCGACAGTCTTCAGCAGTCCGTAATATCTGATCTCCGATGAAACGGCAATGTAGAAAATGTTATAGATGATCAGATATCCCGAACCCATTATGAGTATGAGGATGAATGCTATCATGATCACCGAAGTGGGATCTGCTTTTGCCGAAACATATGCCCAGTTAACTCCTTCGTTAACCTCGGGACCAAAACCCAGTCTTTCCATAAGGTTATTCATCTGTCCCTGCAGATCGAAGGTCCGGGGGAAATTAAAATCCGGATTAATGGAGCCGGCATAGCTCTGATTCATAAGATGAGCTTCTTTATCTGCGGCATCCTTCCATGCCGGGGCATATGCTTCCTGAAATGCTTTCGAAACATAGATCTGGTTTGCCATTACGGCGGAGGGTTTTTCCCAATATCCGCTCACAATGAAATCAAATTCACGGACTGTTACTCCGTCGTATATGATCAGGTGTATAGACTGTCCGATCTCATGAGGCACACCGAAATCATCAAGCACCTGTGTGCATGTTGCGATCTCGTTCATTTCTTCCGGCAATCTTCCCACGCTCGGAAGGCTGAATGATGTCTCTGCACTTTCCGGTGTTGTGTACCTTATTTCGGTATAGTCTTCATACAACTCTTCGTTAACTACAGATCCTACGATGATATTGTAGGATAGGTCCCTGATAACTTTATCTGTTTTGAGGACTTCGAATTCTTCCTCGGTCAGGAACTTGAAGCCTGCATGAGAGCTTGTTCCGACCTGAAGAAGCGTGCTCTGTTCGATTGACTTTATGATACTTATCGAGACCGTAAAGAGAGTGGTGAGCATCATTGTGGAGAGAATGATCGCCATTATGAGGATCACGTTTCTCCTTACATTTGCGAACATGCTCTTCCTGCAGAGATTGTCTATGCATTTTTTGTTCTTGACATTACGCATTTTCGGCACCGTCCTTTGTGATCACATGTCCGTCTTCAATGCGGATGATCCTGTCCGCCATCTGGGCGATCTCTTCATTATGCGTGATCATGATTATTGTCTGCCGGAACTTTGCACTTGTGGTCTTAAGGAGCCCAAGAACATCCTGGCTTGTCTTGGAATCAAGATTTCCTGTGGGTTCGTCAGCAAGGATAAAGGAAGGCTTTGTTGCGAGTGCCCTTGCGATCGCAACTCTCTGCTGCTGTCCTCCCGAGAGCTGGTTGGGCATGCTGTTTACCTTCTCGGAAAGGCCGATGATATTTATGATCTCTTTGACGAATTCCTCGTCAACATCATTTCCGTCGAGCTGGATAGGAAGAACGATGTTCTCATATACATTGAGGACCGGTACCAGATTGAATGCCTGGAATACGAAACCTATCTTTCTTCTTCTGAAAATGGTGAGCTCCTCATCCTTAAGGGAGAAGATGTCCTTGCCGTCCACGAATACTTTGCCTTCGGTGGGACGGTCGAGTCCGCCGAGCATATTGAGAAGTGTGGATTTTCCGCTTCCGCTCGTTCCGACTATCGCAACGAACTCGCCCTGCTCAATACTTATGTTTACACCGTCTATGGCTTTAACGGGTGCGGTGCCCTGTTTGTAGTATTTTTTCAGATTTTCGGTTCTTAAGATTTCCATTTATGACCTCCATAAAAAATATGCTAAGCACTTTGATGTACTTAGCATATCAATACAATCTAACGAGGGTCTTTCCGAAATATTACAGTTTTGACACATTTGGGAAAAAGAGTTCGAATGTGCTTCCTTTTCCCGGAGCCGACTTAACCTTTATATATCCGCCCTGCTCCTCCGCAAGCTGCCTTGCAAGGTATAACCCTACGCCTATTCCCTCATTATCACTGACCTGCCTGCTTCTGTAGAATCTTGCAAAAAGCTTGGGGATTTCCTCTTCCCCGATTCCGATTCCGTGATCTTCGACGCTTATACAGGAGAACATTTCAAAGGTTTTGATCTTAAGCTTAATACCTGTTCCCTCACCCGAATACTTGATCGCATTATCGATTATGTTAAAGACAGCTTCGGTCGTCCACTTAAGATCGATATTTGCCTTTGCATCCGTGCCTTCGGACAAAATGAGTTCTATGTTCTTAAGCTTTGCTTTGGGAAGAGCTTGATCATATGCTCTTTTCAAAACGGTCATAAGGGAATTTGTTTCGGGCTGAAGCCTGAAGATACCCGTTTCAAGTCTCGACATCTTGACCAGTGCGGTTATGAGATCCTCGAGCTTCCTGCTCTGTGAATGGATCTCCTCCGCATATTCCTTCAGTTCTCCGTCCGCTTTTTCCCCGAGCAGTTCGGAGTACATCATTATATTGGTAAGAGGAGTCTTGGTCTGATGCGAAATATTGGTGATAAGCTCTTCGATGTTTTCCTTTTCCTCGCGCAGTTTCTTCTCGGAAATTGAAGAGGTTGTGAGGTAACGCATAAGCTTACTCTGAAGCTTTGAAAGCTCGCTCTCATCGAAGTTTTTTTCTTCGAACTCACCGCTTATCGCATCATCGAGCATCTTATTCAGGAGATTGTATTCTGTGTATCTGAACATATCACTGCTCCTGTTTAAATACGTAACCGATGCCGTAAACGGTATGGATCAGCTTCTCGTTCTTATCTTCTATCTTGTTACGGAGTCTCTTGACGGAAACCGTAAGTGCATTCTCATCAACGAACTGCTCATTCTGCCAGACATATTCTATGAGCCTGTCTCTTGAAAGAGTCGTTCCCTCATTTTCGGTAAAGCATCTCAGAAGCCTTATCTCTGTCTTGCTCAGTTCGATCTCGTTTCCGTTCTTCAGAAATCTTAAGCCTTCGAAATCAAGGCTCAGTCCGTGTTTGTCATATGCAAATGTATTTCCGCTTCTTCCGAGCAATTTCTCCACTCTGAGCCTGAGTGCCATGAGTGAGAAGGGCTTGGTCACGTAATCGTCCGCACCGAGGGAAAGCCCGGTTACTTCATCGAGCTCGGTATCGTTTGCGGTGAGGATCAGGACGGGAACCTGTGATGACTTTCTGAGTTCCCTGAGAAAATCAAATCCGCTTCCGTCGGGAAGATTGACATCCAGTATTATCAGATCCGCCTTGTCCGTATCCTTAACGTCTTTCAGACAGCGGAAGGATGAGAAGTCGTACAGCTCGCTTCCGAGTGACAGTTCTATTCCGTGATTGATCGAAGGATCGTCTTCAATTATGAAAATTCTTTTCTTCATTTTTAATTTTGCCTCTACAGGGAAACATTATATCACAATAATGTGTGATGCCTGTCATGAAGTAAGAGGTTGTGATATATTGAAAGTGTTTGAGGTGTTTATATGATAGATAAAAGAGTACTTGAACAACTTGCAATTGAATTCAACTGCAACCCCGATGATTTCGAGCGTGATGAGAATGTCATCACGAAACCCTGCCTGCATGAGAACAGAAGAAAGTTTTCCGATGATCCGTTCTTCCTGCAGATGGCAACACTTGGAAAGAATGCGGTTATATCAGCGGATGAACGGATCCATCCCTGGCTTGAGAACTGGGTGAAGGGGAAAACGGGCTTCTGGCTTTTCGAACAGCACAATTTCTATGAACTGGAGTGCGAGCTTAGAAAATACGGATACAAGATGGCACTGACTCATCATATGTTCCTGCCCGGGAAGGATACATCGGATTTCAGGACAGGTCTGCAGATCAGGTGGCTTGAACAGAAGGATATACCTTCTTTCTACGGAAAGGAAGAGTTCTCGAACGCACTTTGTGACAAGTTCAAGCCGGAAAGACCCGATGTACTTGCGGTTGTCGCACTGGACGGGGAGAAGATAATGGGCATGGCAGGATGCTCTGCGGACACTCCGCTTATGTGGCAGATCGGGATCGATGTATTGCCTGAATACAGGGGACGCGGAATCGGAAAAACTCTGGTGACCCTGCTTAAGAACGAGGCTGAAAAGAGAGGGGCGCTGCCTTATTACGGAACGAGTCTTTCCAATCTTGCTTCGTGGAAGATAGCTCTCGGAAGCGGATTTGCTCCCGCATGGGTTGAGACGGAATCCCGCCCCTGCCCGGACAACGAATTCGCCAAATAAAGAGTCAAACTGCGTCCTTATAAGGATCGCAGTGCGGAATATGAGAAACCGGTCCGGAAGGGCCGGTTCTTTGTTTGGGAGAATGTGACTTTAGTCATATCCAAATAGTTTCTTTTTTCACTACAAGGAGGTCATGGGACTTGGTACTGTATATATGCAGACAGGAATTACGTTTTTCAGAAACGGAGAAATGAAATGGAAACGATCTTAAAAACAATCGATCTGACCAAGAAATATGATAACAGGGCAGTGGTTGATAATCTGAATCTCGAGATAGGAAAGGGAGAGGTATTCGGACTGCTCGGACCCAACGGCGCAGGTAAGAGTACCACCATGAATATGATATGCAACCTGATAAAGCCCGATTTCGGAAGTGTTGAATTCATGGGCAGGGATTTCAGGAAGAATAAAAGAGAACTCAGCGGAAAGCTCGGATATATTCCCCAGCATCTTGCGATACACGGAAATCTCAAGGCGTGGGAGAACGTCGAGCTATTTACTTCGCTTTACGGAATAAAGGGTGCGGAGCTTAAAAGCAGGATAAACGAGTCTCTTGAATATGTCGGTCTTTCGGAAAGGCGAAATGACTATGCCAAGACTTTTTCCGGCGGTATGAAGAGAAGACTCAACATTGCATGTGCGATAGGACATCACCCCGAACTGATCATATTCGATGAGCCTACCGTGGGGATCGATCCCCAGTCCAGAAACTTTATCCTCGAGAAGATAAGGGAATCCAATAAAAACGGAGCAACCGTCATATATACCAGCCACTACATGGAGGAGGTTGAGGCAATCTGCACCAGGATCGCGATCATGGATAACGGCAAGGTTATCGCAAGCGGAACAAGTGAGGAGCTTAAAAAGCTTGTTTCGGATGATACGAATTCCATTACGCTGGAGGAGGTTTTCCTTACTCTTACCGGAAAGAAACTGAGGGATATGTAATGATCGGATATCTGATTAAAAACAATTTCAAGATCATGTTCAGAAACGGGATCAACCTCGTTATCTATATCATCGGTCCCGTCATCATATCCGCGGTCCTCGCCAGTGCTTTTTCATCACTGTTTGAAAGCCATGAAGGAGCGTCCGAATTCAAAGCGGGATACAGCATAGAGGAAGAAAGTGATCTCTATCCTTATATAGACATTCTCAAGGACATCGGTGAAGAAAACGGAGTGTACTTTGTCGAATATGAAACCGGAACCGCTGAGGAAAGCATGAATGCATACGATCTTGGCGGATTCGTGGAATTCGGACGGGATTCGTATACGGTTTACAGATCCGAAGATGCCAAAACGGAAGGCATAGTCCTGGATTATCTCATGAACGCTTTCTTTACCGCGATGATAAGCGGAAGTACGGAAGATGTACGGATCCATGTTGAGCATCCCGATTATGCTCCAGCAATAGACTCGACTGATTATTACGGGATCATCTACATAGTTTATTTCGGCTGGCTTGCTATCGTGTGTGCCGCAGGGCTGCTCACCAATGAGCGGAAGCACAACATCCCCGAGAGATTACAGGTATCAAATCTGTCAGCTTTTCAGATCTATATGTCGAGACTTGTGCCCCTTGTTGCTTCGGTAAGTATATCTCTGGGTATCGCCGCAGTATTCAATTCACTTTTGCTCGGAGTGCACTGGGGTAATATCCTTCTTTCTTCTGTGATCGTCCTGGTGCTGATCATAGCGGCTTCATCATTCGGCCTTATGCTGTATGAGTTTACAAGCAGCACCGTTGCGGCAATATTCATAGCCTTTGCACTTATCTGGACAATGGGATTTATCGGCGGAACATTTGAGTCGTATATTCTTTCTTCCATGCCTGAGTGGCTTAAACATCTTATGCCCATCTATCATTCAAACAGAGCCCTGGTTGAACTTTCGAGCATGGGAAAGAGCGACTATGTGACAAGTGCGATATCAGTCCCTGTCGTGATAACCGCAGTGTGCTCGGCTCTTTCGGTCGGAGCTGCGGAAGTAAAGAGGAGAGTAAGATAATGACCGGCATAATAAAAACAACTCTTAAACTGTTATTCAGAAATATCATCTTCTGGGTATTCCTTATCGCCATGCCGGTATTGTCGACTCTGATGCTCAGACTTCAGGCGGAGAATTTCGGATCGCGCGATGCGGCCGAACGCAGAGAAGTGATCGATATAGATGATGCGGATGAAAGAGTGGGATATTTCGGAGGAGACGGAAAGTACGTGATCAAGGTGTATGACGCATCTTGCAGCGAATTGTCCGACCGCCTTCTGAGCGGCTTGGCCGAAAGCGGAATGATCACTGTGGTGAGAGCAAAGACTCCGGATATATCCGAAAGCGAAGTGACGGATCATGTGGCTTTTGACGGATACAACGACTTTGTGGGTGCGGATCTGTATCTGAATAAGGATTTTGATGAATATGTCATAAACGGTGATACGGATAGAGCACTTAACGTATTTATACTTTCCGATGACGTAAGATGCGATCTTCTTGAAAATGAGATAAAGATGTTCATGGGGCAGGTATCGAATGCCTTGCTTATGGGAAGTGAGGACGATATCATTAAAAACCTTGATGCGTTGCACGATTCACTTCCCGCAAAGGAAACCGTTCTGACAGATTCTGAAGGCGGAAGAACACTTACCGACAGACAGCTCGATCAGAAGGCTCTTACGGGTTACGCATTTGCATTTCTTACGCTCGGTTTTGTGTTCGGCGGAGCATTGATAGCATATTCGGTCATACGTGAAAGAAAGGATATGGTCCTTACCAGGGTTAAGCTCACACTCCTCACCGATTCACAGTATTTCGCAGCAAAATTTGTGTGCGGCGGTATCGTATCGTTTATATATGCTGTGGTGACGAGTCTGATCACATTGACTATCGATCAGGACAAACTCGGTATGAGCCGCATCGGTTTTTTCAGTATGATCTTCCTGCTCGGACTGATATTCTGCTCGATAAGCCTTATGATCGGAATCCTGTTTGATGATGTCATGAGCGCGACCGTTTCGGCGTTTATCCTGTGGACTCTATCTTCGCTTCTGTCTGGACTGTATTTCTCACTTGATGCTGCAGGTGATGCCATCAAAACAATGTCGTATCTCATGCCTTCCAAGTGGTTTCTTGATGCCACGGATATGATGATGCTTGGGGACAATAAGGTGTATTTTATGATATTATGTGTAACGACGGCATATCTTATTGTCACTTTGGGTTTGGGCAGCATCGGTATCAAGATCAGGAATCATGAGTGAGAATATAAGGGATAAAAATTTCCTGCTTATAAAACTGACACTTCTCATTGTGTTCAGCGTATACGGGATCATGAAAACGGTTCAAGGGACAGGGGTATCTGTAAAGATACTCCTTCTCGTTTCGTTATATATAGGATGTCTTGCGGCAAACGAATTCCTCAAGGGAAGAAAGAAACTCATATGTCTTGTCACTTCCTGCATAGTCTTTGCACTTTTGATATATATGGGAGGAAGGTATTTTGTTCCTTTCGGATTCCTGAGCATTTATGAGATCCTTTCCCTTTTTCCGGAGATCGATCACAGGGTCTACTTTGCTCCGATGATCCTTACTATCATTGAGACACCGATGGGCTTCCTTACTCTGTTTGTGATCGTGTTCATGATGGCGACGCTCTACATCCAGCAGAACTACGTCATCAGGGAACTGATTAAAAGAAATAAGAGCGACCTTGAGACCGAGCAGAACCTCAAGAAGGAGATGCAGTATCAGGAATACAGTGCGAGGGCGGAGCTGAACAAGAGCATGCTGAACGCACAGAACAAGATCCTCGAAGACAGGGCGGAACTGTCCCAGACGCTTCACGACAGACTCGGCCACAACATCAACGGATCGATATACCAGCTTGAGGGAGTCAAGGTCCTGATGGACAAGGATCCCGAAAAAGCAGGGAGCATGGTTCAGGCTGTCATAGATCAGCTCAGGACCGGGATGGATGAGATACGTGCGATACTCCGCAAGGAGCGTCCCGAAAAAAGAAAGATCGCAATGCTCCATCTCTATGAGCTCTGCGAAGACTGCAATAATAAAGGTGTTGAAGCAGACCTGTCCACCGAAGGAGATGTTTCCAGAGTTCCCGATAATCTTTGGGAGGTGATACTGGACAATGCCTATGAGGCCGTGTCCAACTCCATGAAGTATGCGGGATGCAGGCATATAAAGATCGTTATAGTCGTGATGAATAAGATGGTGCGCTGCACCATAGAGGATGACGGCGCGGGATGCGCCAAGATCGAAGACGGAATGGGCATATCGGGAATGCGGCAGAGAGCCAGGAGCGTTAACGGTATGATAAGCTTTGAGTCGGAAGCCGGATTTAAGGTCACGATGCTTCTGCCGATAGACGGATGAACGGAGCCGATATGGATAGGATAAAAGTTATAATCGCAGATGACAGTGATTTTGTCAGGGACGGAATGAAGATTATCCTGGATGTCGATGACGAATTCGAGGTTCTCGGAACTGCGGGAACCGGTAAGGAAGCGATCGAGCTTGCAAGGAAGTCCGCCCCCGATGTATTCCTTATGGATATACAGATGCCGGAGATGGACGGCATAGAAGCGACAAAGATAATCGTCGAAGAGGGACTCGGTAAGGTCCTGATCCTTACGACCTTTGATGACGACGAATTGGTAAGGAAAGCACTTAAGAACGGTGCAAAGGGTTATC
>JAEEGK010015760.1_pt1 | contig 16700 bp, 12 predicted proteins | sample 8958771 | NCBI WGS metagenome assembly JAEEGK01 (sample SAMN16246547, study PRJNA631951) | gut metagenome | biome: gut microbiome; feature: rumen; material: SC-attached | host: Bos | place: Iran: Karaj | collected 2018-10 | reverse complement strand
GCAGAACCCCAACGAGCTGCTGGACGAGCACAAGCGCTACGTCATCGGCGCGGGCATCAACACCCGGGATTACGAAAAGCGGGTCCCCGCTCTCCTGGAGGCCGGGGCCGACGTCCTGTGCATCGACTCTTCTGAGGGCTTCTCCGACTGGCAGAAGTTCACCCTGGCCTGGATCCGGAAGAACTGCGGCGACAGCGTGAAGGTCGGCGCGGGCAACGTGGTGGACGCCAAGGGCTTCCGCTTCCTGGCAGACTGCGGGGCTGACTTCGTGAAGGTGGGCATCGGCGGCGGCTCCATCTGCATCACCCGGGAAACGAAGGGCATCGGCCGCGGCCAGGCCACCGCCCTCATCGAGGTCTGCGCCGAGCGGGACCGCTATTTTGAGGAAACGGGCATCTACGTTCCCGTCTGCTCCGACGGCGGCATCGTCTACGACCATCACATCACCCTGGCCCTGGCCATGGGCGCGGATTTCGTGATGCTAGGCCGCTATTTCGCCCGCTTCGACGAGAGCCCCACCAACAAGGTAATGATCAACGGCACATATTACAAAGAATACTGGGGCGAGGGCTCCGCGAGGGCCCGCAACTGGCAGCGCTACGACCTGGGCGGCGACCAGAAGCTCTCCTTCGAGGAGGGCGTGGACTCCTACGTGCCCTACGCCGGGACGCTGAAGGACAACGTGGCCATGACCCTGGCGAAGGTCCGCTCCACCATGTGCAACTGCGGGGCCCTCTCCATCCGCGAGCTGCAGGAGAAAGCGGTGCTCACCCTTGTTTCCGCCACCAGCATCGTGGAGGGCGGCGCCCACGACGTGATCCAGAAGGACACCACCGCCCTCATCAAGTAAGCGCCGCGCCCCGATACAATCGAACAGGCCCCCGCGACTGACGGATCATCGTGGAGCACCACGGGGAAACGGGGGCAATACGGAAAGGCCGACCGTCTGGGCGCACCGATCTCCCTGAGATCCGTGCGCCCATTTTTCATTTTTCCGAACAGGAGGGAGAGCATTTGAAGAAAGTCGGGATCATCATGGGCAGCACCAGCGACCTGCCGGTGGTCAAAAAGGCTGCCGAGGTGCTGCGGGACTTCGGCATCCCGTACGAAGCCCACATATACTCCGCCCACCGCACGCCGGACGAGGCACGGGCCTTCGCCGTGAACGCGAGAGCCGGCGGCTTCGGCGTCATCATCGCGGCGGCGGGCATGGCGGCCCACCTGGCCGGGGCCATGGCCGCCGGGACCACGCTTCCCGTCATCGGCATCCCCATCGGCTCCAGCATGAACGGGCTGGACGCCCTGCTCAGCACGGTGCAGATGCCCTCCGGCATCCCCGTGGCCACCGTGGCCGTGGACGGGGCCAAAAACGCCGCCTTCCTGGCAGCCGAGATCCTGGCGGTGACGGACGAAGAGCTGGCGGAAAAGCTCGCTGCCCAGCGGGCGAAAAACGCGGCGGACATTCTGGAAAAAGACAAAAACATCATAAACGAACTATAAGGAGGACGAGGACATGAAGCTCATCTACACCGGAAAGACGAAGAACGTATATGCCCTGGACAACGGCAATTATCTTCTGAAATTCAAGGACGACTGCACCGGCAAGGACGGCGTGTTCGATCCCGGCATGAACGAGGTGGGGCTCACCATTGAGGGCGTGGGGGACGTGAACCTGCGCATGAGCATCTATTTCTTCGAGAAGATCAACGCCGCGGGCATCCGCACCCACTACGTCAGCGCCGACCTGAAGGAGACCACCATGGAGGTCCTCCCCGCCAGGGTCTTCGGCAAGGGTCTGGAGGTCGTGTGCCGCCACAAGGCCGTGGGCTCCTTCTACCGCCGCTACAGCGAATATATCGAGGAAGGCGCCGATCTGCCCGCCTACGTGGAAATGACCTTCAAGAACGACGAAAAGGGCGATCCCCTGGTGACCAAGGACGGGCTCATCGTCCTGGGCGTCATGACCGACGAGCAGTATGAGGCCATCAAGGACATGACCAAGAAGATCACCCGGATCGTGGCGGACGACATGGCGGAAAAGGGCCTCACCCTCTACGACATCAAATTTGAATACGGCTACGACGCCGAGGGCAAGGTCATGCTCATCGACGAGATCGCCTCCGGCAACATGCGGGTCTACAAGGACGGGCAGTACATCGATCCCATGACCCTGTCCGCCCTCTTCTTCGCCTGATGGGCGGCTTTTTCGGGGCGGTCTCGCACCGCGACGTGGTGCTGGACGTGTTCTTCGGAACGGATTACCACAGCCACCTGGGCACCCGCAACGCCGGGATGGCCATCTGGAACCGGGACACCGGCTGCAAGCGGCAGATCCACTCCATCGCCAACACGCCCTTCCGCACCAAATTCGAAGACGACCTCGGCACCTTCAGCGGCTGCTGCGGCTTCGGCTGCATCAGCGACACGGATCCCCAGCCCCTTATGGTCCGCTCCCACCTGGGGCTCTACGCCATCACCACCGTGGGCATCATCAACAACGCCGAGGAGCTGATCGCCAAGTATTTCTCCGACCACGGCCATCAGTTCATGGCTATGAGCTCCGGCAAGGTGAACACCACGGAGATGGTGGCCGCCCTGATCAACCAGAAGGAGAACCTGGTGGACGGTATCCGCAACGCCCAGGAGCTGATCGACGGAAGCATGAGCATCCTGCTCATGACCGGGCCGGACGAGATCATCGCCGCCCGGGACCTCTGCGGGCGCCTGCCGGTGCTGGTGGGCAAGAACGAGGAGGGCTGCTGCGTCTCCTTCGAGTCCTTTGCCTATCACAAGCTGGACTACCGGGACGAGTATGAGCTGGGCCCCGGGGAGATCGTGCGCATCACCTCCGCCGGCTGCGAGACCATCGCCCCGGCGGGGAAGGACATGAAGATCTGCGCCTTCCTCTGGACCTACTACGGCTACCCCAACTCCAACTACGAGGGGGTCAACGTGGAGGTCATGCGCTACCGCAACGGGGAGATCATGGCCCGGGACGAGATCATCCGGGGGGATCTGCCCAAGGTGGACTATGTGGCGGGGATGCCGGACAGCGGCGTGCCCCACGCCATCGGCTACGCCAACCGCAGCGGCAAGCCCTTCGCCCGGCCCTTCGTGAAATACACCCCCACCTGGCCCCGCTCCTTCATGCCCAGCAGCCAGGACGTGCGCAACCAGGTGGCGAAAATGAAGCAGATCCCGGTGCCGGAGCTGATCCAGGGCAAGAAGCTGCTCATCGTGGACGACTCCATCGTCCGGGGGACCCAGCTGCGGGAAACCGTGGATTTCCTCTATGAATCCGGCGCGGCGGAGGTGCACATGCGCTCCGCCTGCCCCCCCATCATGCACACCTGCAAATTCCTGAATTTCTCCCGGGAGTATTCCGACGACGAGCTGCTGGCCCGGCGGACCATCCGCGAGCTGGAGGGCGAAGAGGGTGATCAGCACATCGAGGAATACGCCGACGCCGGTACGGAGCGGGGCAAATGCCTGCTGAAGACCATCTGCGACAAGCTGGGCTTCAGCTCCCTGGGCTACCAGTCCCTGGACGGGCTCCTGGAGGCCATCGGCATCGACCGCAGCCAGGTCTGCACCTACTGCTGGACGGGAAAGGAGTAACGAGATGGAAAAGTCTCACAGCGCATCCTACGCCGCCGCGGGCGTGGACATCGAGGCGGGCTACGCGGGCGTCAAGCTCATGAAAAAGCACGTGGAGCGCACCTTCATCCCCGGCGTGGTCTCCGACCTGGGAGGCTTCGGCGGCCTCTTCAAGCCCGACCTCAGCGGCATGGAGGAGCCGGTGCTGGTCTCCGGCACCGACGGGGTGGGCACCAAGCAGCGCATCGCCCAGCTCATGGACAGGCATGACACCGTGGGCATCGACTGCGTGGCCATGTGCGTCAACGACATCATCTGCTGCGGGGCAAAGCCCCTCTTTTTCCTGGACTATATCGCCATCGGCAAGAACATTCCGGAAAAGGTGGCGGCCCTGGTCGCCGGCGTGGCGGAGGGCTGCGTCCGGGCCGGCTGCGCCCTCATCGGCGGCGAAACGGCGGAGCATCCCGGCACCATGGCGCCCGAGGACTACGACCTGGCGGGCTTCAGTGTGGGCGTCGTGGACAAAAAGAAGGTGCTGGACGCAAGCCGGATGATCCCCGGCGACGTGATCCTGGCCCTGCCCAGCAGCGGCCTGCACTCTAACGGTTACAGCCTGGTGCGCAAGGTCTTCGACGTGGAGCATGCCGACCTGGGGAAGACGGTGCCGGAGCTGGGCACGACCCTGGGGGAAGCCCTGCTGACCCCCACGGAGATCTATGTGAAGCCGGTGCTGGCGGCCATCGAAAAAGCCGACATCCGGGGCATCAGCCACATCACCGGCGGCGGCTTCTACGAGAATATCCCCCGCTCCCTCCCCGACGGGCTGGGGGCAAAGATCGAAAAGGCCGCCATCCGCACCCCGGCCATTTTCCGCCTCCTTCAGGAGACGGGCTCCATCCCGGAGCGGGACATGTTCAACACCTACAACATGGGTGTGGGCATGAGCCTCATCGTATCCGGGGAGACCGCCGACAAGGCCCTGGCCGCCCTGAAGGAAAAGGGCGTGGACGCCTATGTCGTCGGCGAGATCGTGAAGAGCGAAGACAAGGTAAGCATCTGCTGAAGGGAGGCGCAGCCGTGGAAAAAGCGAACATCGCCGTGCTGGTCTCCGGCGGCGGCACGAACCTGCAGGCCCTGATCGACGCCGAGGCCCGGGGCGAGATCGCCAGCGGCTCCATCCGGCTGGTGGTCTCCAACGTGAAGGGGGCCTATGCCCTGGAGCGGGCGGCCAAGGCGGGCATCCCCGCCCTCACCCTCACCAAAAAGGCCTGCGGCGGTCAGGCGGGCTTTGAAGAAGCCCTGGACAAGGCCCTGCGGGAAAAGGAGATCGACCTGGTCGTCCTGGCGGGCTTCCTCAGCATCCTCAGCGGTGATTTTTCCGCCCGCTGGGCCAGGCGCATCATCAACATCCACCCCTCTCTCATCCCCTCCTTCTGCGGCAAGGGCTATTACGGCCTCAAGGTCCACGAGGAGGCGCTACGCTACGGCGTGAAGGTGACGGGAGCGACGGTGCATTATGTCAACGAGATACCCGATGGCGGGCAGATCATCCTGCAGAAGGCGGTGGACATCCTGCCGGAGGACACGGCGGAGACCCTGCAGCGTCGGGTCATGGAACAGGCGGAGTGGATACTCCTGCCCAAAGCCGCGGAGCTGGTTTCCGCGCGCATTCTGAAAGAGAAAGCGGGGAACAAGGCATGAAGGACCTTCTGGAGCTTCTGAAAACGAATTCCTATCCCGGCCGCGGCATCGTCGTGGGCAAGGACAGGGTATACTATTTCATCATGGGCCGCAGCGAAAACAGCCGCAACCGCATTTTCACCGTGACGGAGGACGGCATCCGCACCGAGGCCCACGACCCCGCCAAGCTGCGGGACCCCAGCCTCATCATCTATCACCCCGTCCGGAAAACGGAAGGGGCCCTCATCGTCACCAACGGGGATCAGACCGACACCATCCGGGACATGGGGGATTTCCGCAAGGCCCTCATGACCAGGGAATACGAGCCGGACGAGCCCAACTTCACCCCCCGCATCTCCGCCATCCTCTACGACGGCGGGGCCTTCGAGCTGAGCATCCTCAAGCGCCGCGACGGTCGCTGCCTGCGGGAATTTTACTGCTACGAGGGCTGCAGCGAGGACCGGGGCTGGTTCATCAGCACCTATGAGGGGGACGGAAGCCCCCTGCCCTCCTTCGCCGGAGAACCCAAGGAGGTCACCATGCCCTCTCCGGAGGAAGTGTGGCAGGCTCTGAACAAGGACAACAAGGTTTCCCTCTATACCAATGTGGGCGGCGTCGTCCGCATCTTCAACAAGAACCTGGGAGACTGACGCCCGCATGCCGCCTTTCCCCCGGAAGGCAGAAAGGAATACGCCCTCATCCGTCAGCTTCGCTGACAGCTTCCCCGGAGGGGAAGCCGGAAAGGAATGGAATTGTCCCTCATCCGTCGCGGCTCCGCCGCGCCACCTTCCCCCAAGGGAAGGCAGAAAGGAATGGATTACATGAATGAACTGGAACTGAAATACGGCTGCAATCCCAGCCAGAAGCCCGCGAAGATCTTCATGCGGGACGGAAGCGACCTGCCGGTGAAGGTCCTGAACGGACGGCCCGGCTATATCAACTTCCTGGACGCCCTGAATTCCTGGCAGCTGGTGAAGGAGCTGAAGGAGGCCACCGGCCTTCCCTCTGCCGCCTCCTTCAAGCACGTCTCCCCGGCGGGGGCCGCCGTGGGCAAGCCCCTCAGCGACGTGGACAAGGCCATCTATTTCGTGGATCCCAAGGCGGAACTCACTCCCATCGCCTGCGCTTACATCCGGGCCAGAGGCGCTGACCGGCTCAGCTCCTACGGGGACTGGGCGGCCCTCAGCGACGTCTGCGACGCTCCCACCGCCCGCTACCTGAAAAACGAGGTCTCTGACGGGGTGATCGCCCCCGGCTACACGGAGGAGGCCCTGGCGATCCTGAAGCCCAAGAAGAAGGGCGGCTACAACATCGTCCAGATCGACCCCGATTACATGCCCGCTCCCCAGGAGACCAAGGACGTCTTCGGCGTCAGCTTTGAGCAGGGACACAACGTGTCCAAAATCGGGCCGGAGCTCTTCAAAAACATCGTGACGAAGAACAAGGAATTGCCCCCCGAAGCCATGACGGATCTGATTGTGGCCCTCATCACCCTGAAATACACGCAATCCAACTCTGTCTGCTATGTGAAGGACGGACAGGCCATCGGCGTGGGCGCCGGGCAGCAGAGCCGCATCCACTGCACCCGTCTGGCCGGACAGAAGGCGGACAACTGGTATCTCCGCCGCCACCCCAAGGTGCTGGGCCTGCAGTTCGTGGATGGCATCCGCCGCCCCGACCGGGACAACGCCATCGACGTGTACATCTCCGACGAGTACGAGGACGTGCTGGCGGAGGGAGCCTGGCAGCAGACCTTCAAGGTGAAGCCGGAGGTGCTGACCAAGGAGGAAAAGAAAGCCTGGATCGCCACCCAGAGCGGCGTCACCTGCGGGTCCGACGCCTTCTTTCCCTTCGGAGACAACGTGGAGCGGGCGCGGAAATCCGGCGTCAAGTACATCGCCGAGCCCGGCGGCAGCGTCCGGGACGACGACGTGATCGACAAGGCGGACAAATACGGGATGGTCATGGCCTTCACGGGCCTCAGGCTGTTCCACCACTGAGCCGGAGGAAGAACGATATGGCAAAGATAAAGGACAGATTCATCAAATCCTATTCCCAGGGGAAACTCAACGGCATGGAGATTTGGGTAGATAGGGAAACCGGCGTGAATTATGTGTTTGCTTTCAGCGGTTATGCGGGAGGCCTCACTGTTCTCCTGGATAAGGAGGGCAAGCCTGTCGTGACGCCGCCCAGCGAGATCGAATGAGGTGAAGGATATGAAAGTCATGGTAGTGGGCTCCGGCGGCCGGGAGCATACCATCATCATCAAGCTGAAGGAGAATCCGGCCATCGAGACTATTTACGCCCTGCCGGGCAACGGCGGCATGGAGGGGGACGCGGTCTGCGTGCCCATCGGCGCCAAGGACATCCCCGCCATCGTGGACTTTGCCAGGGAGAAGAAGATCGACTACGCCGTAGTGGCCCCGGACGATCCCCTGGTGCTGGGCTGCGTGGACGCCCTGGAAGCCGTCGGCATCCCCTGCTTCGGCCCCAGGGCAAACGCCGCCATCATCGAGGGCAGCAAGGTCTTTTCCAAGAACCTCATGAAGAAATATGGCATCCCCACCGCTTCTTACGAAACCTTTGACGACATGGACGCCGCCCTCCGCTATCTGGAGACCGCCCCCATCCCCACCGTGGTGAAGGCAGACGGTCTGGCCCTGGGGAAGGGCGTGGTCATCGCCATGACGCGGCAGGAGGCCAGAGATGCCGTCGTCAGCATGATGAAGGACAAGAAATTCGGCGCCAGCGGGGACAGGATTGTGATCGAAGAATTTCTGGAGGGACCGGAGGTCTCCGTCCTGGCCTTCACCGACGGCAAGACTCTGAAGCCCATGGTATCCAGCATGGACCACAAGCGCGCCGGGGACGGCGACACCGGCCTCAACACCGGCGGCATGGGCACCGTGGCCCCTAATCCCTATTACACCGACGCCATCGCCGAAACGTGCATGGAGACCATCTTCCTGCCCACCATCCGGGCCATGAACGCCGAAGGGCGGACCTTCAAGGGCTGCCTCTACTTCGGCCTCATGCTGACTAAGGACGGACCCAAGGTCATTGAGTACAATTGCCGCTTCGGAGACCCGGAGACGCAGGTGGTGCTGCCTCTGCTGGAAAGCGACCTGCTGACGGTCATGCAGGCCACCACCAACGGCACCCTTGCAGACACGGAGGTGAAGTTCTCCAAGGGCAGCGCCTGCTGCGTGGTCATGGCCTCGGAAGGCTACCCCGTGGCCTACGAAAAGGGCTTCCCCCTGACGATCCCGGAGGAGATCCGCAGCCAGGTCTACGTGGCCGGGGCCGCGATCAAGGACGGACAGCTGGTCACGAACGGCGGCCGGGTGCTGGGCTGCACCGCCGTGGCGGACACCCTGCCGGAGGCCATCCGGGAAGCCTACAAGCTGGTGGACAAGGTCTCTTTCCGGAATGCCTATTGGCGCCGCGACATCGGCGCACGGGCCCTGAAGGCCCTGGAGGGCTGAGATGGTCTACCGGGTATTTTCGGAAAAAAAGCCGGGCCTCAGCCCGGAGGTATCCTCCCTTCGCGCGGACTGCCGCAGCTTCCTGGGCATCGCCGGGCTGGAGGACGTGCGCATCCTGAACCGCTATGACGCCGAGGGGCTGGACGAAGCCCTCTTCAGCTACGCCCGCACCGCCGTTTTCTCCGAGCCTCAGCTGGACACGGTCAGCGAGACGGCTCAGTTCCCCGGCGCGGCTGCGGTCTTCGCCGTGGAACCCCTGCCGGGCCAGTTCGACCAGCGGGCTGACTCCGCCGCCCAGTGCATCCAGCTGTTGAGCCAGGGGGAACGGCCCGCCATCCGCACCGCCAAGGTCTACGCCCTCTATGGCAGCGTGACGCCGGAAGAAATCGAAAAGGTCAAGGCCTATGTCATCAACCCCGTGGAGAGCCGGGAGGCCTCCCTGGATAAGCCGGAGACCCTGCGGATGGAATACCAGCAGCCTCAGCAGGTGGAGACCATCGAGGGCTTCACCGCTCTGGACGAAGAAGGCCTCCGGGAGCTGTTGGGCTCCCTGGGCCTGGCCATGGATCTGGAGGACCTGAAATTCCTGCAGGCCTATTTCCGGGACACGGAAAAGCGGGACCCCACCATCACGGAAGTGCGGGTGGTGGACACCTACTGGTCTGACCACTGCCGCCACACCACCTTCTCCACCATCCTGGATGAGATCCAGCTGGAGAACCCCGCAGTGCAGGAGGCCTATGAGCGCTACCTGGCCCTGCGGGAGGAGGTCTACGGCAGGGAGAAGGCCGCTACCCGGCCCAGGACCCTCATGGACATCGCCACCATCGGCGCAAAAGCTCTGAAAAAGCGCGGTCTCCTTCCGGAGATCGACGAGAGCGAGGAGATCAACGCCTGCTCCATCCACGTCCCCGCCCAGGTGGACGGGGCGACGGAAGACTGGCTGCTGATGTTCAAAAACGAGACCCACAACCATCCCACGGAGATCGAGCCCTTCGGCGGCGCGGCCACCTGCATCGGCGGCTGCATCCGGGACCCCCTGTCGGGCCGTGCCTGGGTCCACCAGGCCATGCGGGTCACCGGCGGCGGCGATCCCAGGGTGCCCCTGAAGGACACCACCCCCGGCAAGCTGCCCCAGCGCAAGCTGGCTCAGACCGCCGCAGCAGGCTATTCCTCCTATGGCAACCAGATTGGCCTGGCCACGGGCCATGTGGCGGAGGTCTACCACCCCGGCTATATCGCCAAGCGGCTGGAATGCGGGGCTGTGGTGGGCGCCGTGCCCGCGGAAAACGTGGTGCGCCAGCGGCCCGCCCCCGGCGACATCATCATCCTGCTGGGCGGGCGCACGGGCCGGGACGGCATCGGCGGCGCCACGGGCAGTAGCAAGAGCCACGATATGAAGAGCCTCAGCACCATGGCCAGCGAGGTGCAGAAGGGCAACGCCCCGGAGGAGCGGAAGATCCAGCGGCTTTTCCGGCGGGGCGACGTGACGAAGCTCATCAAGCGCTGCAACGATTTCGGCGCCGGCGGCGTCAGCGTCGCCGTGGGCGAGCTGGCCGATGGTCTGAGCATCCAGCTGGACGCGGTGCGCAAGAAATATGAGGGCCTGGACGGCACGGAGCTGGCCATCTCCGAGAGCCAGGAGCGCATGGCCGTGGTGGTGAACCCGGAAAACGAGGCCGCCTTCATCGCCGCCGCCGAGTCGGAGAACCTGGAGGCTTACCGGGTGGCCGTGGTGACGGCTGAGAAGCGCATGGTGATGCACTGGAAGGGAAACGTCATCGCGGACTTGAGCCGGGATTTCCTGGACACCAACGGCGCTTCCAAGCACGCCTCCGTCCACGTCGGGCAGGGCACTTACCGTGGCGAGCCCCTCTTCAGTTCGCTGCAGGAGATGGCCTCCAGCCTATCCTGCGCCTCCCGCCGCGGCCTCACGGAGCGCTTCGATTCCACCATCGGCGCGGGCACCCTGCTGATGCCCTTCGGCGGCAAGACACAGCGTACCCCTGCTCAGGCCATGGCAGCCCTGCTGCCGGTGCTGCCGGGGAAGCACACGGACACCGGCAGCGTCATGTCCTGGGCTCTGGATCCGGACGCCATGAGCGACGACCCCTACGAGGGGGCTTACGGCGCGGTATGCACCAGCATCTCCAAGCTGGTAGCCGCCGGCGCCGACTATAAAAAAGCATATCTGACCCTGCAGGAATTCTTTGAAAAGCTGCGCAGCGACCCAGATCGCTGGGGCAAGCCCTTTGCCGCCCTCCTGGGCGCTCTGGACGCCCAGATGGACTTCGGCGCCGCCGCCATCGGCGGGAAGGACTCCATGTCCGGCACCTTCCTGGACCTGGATGTGCCCCCCACCCTCATCAGCTTTGCCATCGCCCCCATCTCCGCTTCGGAGGTCCTCTCCCCCGAATTCAAGGAGCCGGGCCATCCGGTTTACCTCTTTGCGCCCGCCGGTCTGGGGGGAGCGGAGCAGTGCCGGGCCTGGGATGAATTCCTGAAGCTCCACCGCTCCGGGAAGGTGAAGGCTGCCTGGGCCCTGGAAAAGGGCCTGGCCGAAGGGCTCATGAAGATGTCCTTCGGTAACCGCATCGGCTTCAAGGCGGAGCGGGACCTGGCCTGCGAGCTTTATTCTCCTGCCCTCTACGGCTTCATCGCGGCGGAGCTGACGGAAGAACCGGAAACGGATTACCGCGGCGTCGTCCGCCTGGGTTATACCACCGCCGAGCCGGTCATCGCACTCAGTCGGGAGGAGCCCGTGAGCATCGACGAGCTTCTCAAGCTGAATGAGGCTGTGCTGGAGGACGTCTACCCCACCCGCACGGAGGAAAAGAACGAGGCGGAAGCCCAGTCCTTCGCCGCTGAAAAGCGGCCCGCCCCTGCCCTGCACCTGGCGAAGCCCAAAGCCCTTATCCCCGTCTTCCCCGGCACCAACTGCGAATACGACACCCAGCGGGCCCTGCTGGAGGCCGGCGCCGAGGCGGAGATCATCGTCGTCCGCAACCTGACGCCGGGCGCGGTGGCGGCCAGCGCGGAGAGATTCGCCGACGCCCTGAAAACCGCCCAGATGGTGGTGATCCCCGGCGGCTTCTCCGGCGGCGACGAGCCGGACGGCAGCGCGAAATTCATCACTGCCTTCTTCCGCAATCCCCGCATCAAGGAACTGGTGACGGAACTGCTGGAAAAGCGGGACGGCCTCATGAGCGGCATCTGCAACGGCTTCCAGGCCCTTATAAAGCTGGGGCTGGTGCCCTATGGGAAGATCATCGACACGGATGAAAGCTGCCCCACCCTGACCTACAACCGGATCGGCCGCCATCAGTCCACCCTGGTGCGGACGAGAGTGGCCTCGGACAAATCCCCCTGGCTGGCCTTGACGAAGGTGGGGGACATCTACACCGTGCCCATCTCCCACGGGGAAGGCCGTTTCTTCGCGTCCGCGGAGCTGCTGGCGCAGCTGGCAGCGGGTGGGCAGATCGCCACCCAGTACGTAGACCTGGATGGAAGGCCCAGCATGGACACCGCCTTCAATCCCAACGGCAGCGCATGGGCAGTGGAGGGCATCACCTCTCCCGACGGGCGGGTCTTCGGCAAGATGGGCCACTCGGAGCGCATCGGCCCGGCTCTCTACCGGAATGTGCCGGGGAATTACGATATCCGCATGTTCGAAGCGGCTGTGAAATACTTCCGATAAAAAAGAGGCGGCAAAAGCCGCCTCTTTTTTTGCATTTATGAGTGACATTTGGGAAAAATCGTGATACACTACATATAGTGTTTGCTTTCGGTACCGGAGGGAACATTTTGCCGGTTCCGTCGTCAAAACAGAAATGAGTGGCAGAAAGAATATCATACACAGGAGGTCATGGATATGAAGCGTATACTCTGTCTGCTCGTATGCCTCGTTATGATGGTAGGCCTGCTGCCGGCTGTTGCCGGCGCGGCTTCCGAAATCAGCGAGGTGAGCATCTCCGACCTGGATCACCCGATCATGGGACAGGAGCTGGATTTCACCTACAAGATCCCCACCCGCGGCATCGACTATGCAAAGGACAAAGAATTCGACGAGGTCACTTGGTATGACACCACCGACAAGGATAGCAAGGTGCTGAAGGAAGGAGACGTAGCGGAGGAGGGCCATAGCTATATCGCCGAACTGCACCTGATCGTCAAAGAGGACGAGTACTTCCGCGCCAAGGGCGTGTCCGTGGAGCTGTCCGACGATATGGAGTTCCGTGTCATGGACGTGAAGACGGTCGTCCAGGATATGGACGGCGACGCCAACGCGCTGCTCATCCAGCTCGAATACCGGGCCGATTACTACTACGACCGCAAGCACCCCGTGGAGCTGACCGTAGATGAAGACGTTTACGCCGGAGGCACCGTCAATGCCGGGGACACCCCCTGGATCGAATCTGACTTCGGCGACTTCCCCAGGGGACATTTCGACCTGACCGTCACCTGGTATGAGGGCAAGCAGGACATAGATCGCAACAAGATGGACCGGGGCGACGAATTTGAAAACGGCGAGGTCTATACCCTGAAGGTGGAGCTGGATTCCTCCCGCACCACCCGGCATGCCTCCTTCGATCCGGATACGGATATCCTCATCAACGGCAGGAAGGGCGACACCTGGGTCGGCAACGACGCAGGCTTCTATGCCTATGCGCTTTTCCACTTCACCGCCAGCGAAGGCATCAGCAAGGTCAACATCAAGGGCATCGAGGAGCCCGTGGTGGGCGAAGCCAGGCAGCGCACCGGCTTCACCTGCACCACGGACAATGTGGATGTGGAGTTTGACAACTGGCAGGTGGAGACCTCCTCCGGTTCCCTCCGGGATTTCAAGGGCACCTTTGAGGCGGGGAACACCTATTACCTTACTCTGGAGCTGATCCCCGAAGACGGCTACTCCCTGGATCTCACGAAGAAGGACATCACCGTCAATACGGGTACGGTGGACAGCGTCGAAGAATACGAGGAATACTACGACGACGATGACGGTGAGGGCATCTGGATCGTCGTCATCAAATTCGAGGTGGGCGACCTGCTGCTCACCGGCATCGACGTGACCACGAAGCCGAGAAGCACGGAATACTATGTGGGCGAGCGCTTCAGCACCAAGGGCATGGTGGTCACCGCCACCTACAGCGACGGCCACACCGAAAAGGTCACCGATTACGAATACACCCCCACCGGCAAGCTGGAGAAGGACGACACCGTGATCACCATCTCTTACACGGAGGGCAAGGTGACCAAGGAAACCGATCTGAACATCACAGTCATGGACGACGATCTGACCCTGACGGGCATCGTCATCACCTCCAAGCCCAAGAAGACCTCCTACAAGACCGGCGAGACTTTCGACCCCAAGGGCATGGTGGTCACCGCCGTCTACGACGACGGCTCCAGCGCTGAGGTCACGAACCTGGAATTTGATCCCGACGACGAGCTGGAACTGGACGACACCGTCGTCACCGTCAGCTATACCGAAGGCCGGAAAACCTATTCCGACGAAGTCCGGATCAAGGTGACCCAGGCGGAAAAGGTCCTGACGGATCTTGAGCTGACCAAAGAACCCGCCAAGACCACCTACTACGAGGGCGAATACTTCGATCCCAAGGGCATGGTGATCACCGCCATCTACGAGGACAAGAGCACCGCCACCCTCAAGGAGGAGGATTACACCCTCTCTCCCAGGACTGCCCTCAGCAAGTCTACCGAGTTCGTGGTCGTTACCTATGTGGAGAAGAACATCGCCAAATCCGTCACCGTGGAGATCACGGTGAAAGAAGTCACCAGGAAGCTCAGTTCCATCCGCATCACCACCCCGCCCGCCAAGACCGCCTACACGGAGGGAGAGACCTTCGATCCCAAGGGGATGGTCGTCACCGCCTATTATGACGACAAGACCTCCGAAGAAATCAGGAACTACAAGCTCTCTCCCGACGGCAAGCTGGGCAAGGATATCAAGTCCATCACGGTCTCCTACACCGAGGGCAAGGTCACCGAGACCGACGCCCTGACCATCACCGTGAAGCCGATCCTGGTCAATCCCTTTACCGACGTGAAGGACAACGACTACTATTATGATGCGGTCCTCTGGGCATTCTATCACGAACCCCAGATCACCACCGGCATGACCGACACGGAATTCTCCCCCGCCACGACCTGCACCCGCGGTCAGGTGGTCACCTTCCTCTGGCGCGCGGCGGGCTGCCCCGCTCCCAAGACCCAGACCAATCCCTTCGCCGACGTGAAGGAAGACAGCTATTACCGTGACGCCGTCCTTTGGGCGGTGGAAAAGGGCATCACCAACGGCACCGGAGATACCACCTTCTCCCCCGGCGACACCTGCACCCTTGCCCACGTGATCACCTTCCTCTACCGCGCTGCGGGAGAACCCGGCAAGACTGCCACGCCAGAGAAATGGTACTCCGACGCCATGAACTGGGCGTACGGCGGCGGCCTCTTCAAAAACCTCTCCTTCTCCGAGATCCAGCCCGACACGGAGTGCCCGCGGCAGGATATCGTGAATTTCCTCTATATCCAGATGGGCTGAGAAGCGGAAAGGAAGGAACAGCAATGGGACTGATCGAAACGACGATCTCGGCTGCCTCCTCTTCTTCCCGCAGGGGCATCTTTTCATGCGATGCTTTATCTGACAGTGTTCTGCTGGCCGTCGGTCGACGGCCAGCAGAACCATATGGCGGGAACTATATCGACCATGACGGCAAGCTGAAGGTCAGCGAAGGCCAGTGCGCCATCCTTGTTTCAAAGGGAAAGGTCACCGACTTTTGCGCAATCCCCGGAGCGTATACGTTCAATATGAGACGGAGGACCGAGCCGATGCTCGGTCCTCTGGAGGAACAGGCGGCAGAGACATGGAAGCGGCTAAATCCGCCCTCCGGCGATTATGAAGCGCGGCGGCTTTACTACGTGAACCTCTGCAGCGTGCCGGGCCCGGCCTTTGAGGCGGAAACTCCCTTCCTCCTGCGGCTTCCCGCAGAGGGGCCCCTTGGAGGTCTGGAACTCCATGCGGATGTGAACCTCGTCTGCAGCGGGAGCTTCACTTACCGGGTCTGCGACCCCGTCCTGTTTTATACCAACGTCACCGGCAGCGTGAAGGATCGCTTTGACAGTACGGAATTGAATGAACAGCTCCGCAAGGAGTTGATCCTCCAGCTCAAGACGGTGCTTGCAAAGCTGTCGGCGGAGGGCAGGACCTTCCCCCACCGCGCTGCCTTCTGCCAAGCCATAGCGGAGGGGATCGAAAGGGAACTGCCCATCCTTTGGCCCGGCCTCCGCGGCATTACCCTCGACACCGTCACCGTCAGCAACGTGTACGCGCGGGATAAGGAAGGCGAGTTTTTGGCCCGCTGGCTGGCTGTCGGCGGGAAGGCTGCGGAAAAAGGCGCGGAACCGAAACGCTGGTTCTGCCCCGACTGCGGCGCGGCCTCCACCGGCAACTTCTGTCCCCAGTGCGGCAGGCGGAAACCGTGATCCCAGCCGGGACCATCATAATTCTATAGGAGCATATCGAGGATGAAACTGCGCAGTCTCAAACGTGCCGCCGCTTACCTGCTCTGTCTCATGCTGCTGGCCTCCTTCTCCGCCGCCCTGGCGGCGGACGGCAGTGCCTTGGCAGCCGGCGGGGAGCTGAAGCGGGAATGGAAGACGGACCAGGACTACACCCTGGCGGACCCCGCCCCCTGGAACCTGGAGGAGCTGAAGCAGGTGGTGGACGTGCAGGATCCCAGGAGCGTCGCTGCTTACTTCGTCTGGGCTGTGACCCGTTTCACCGACAGCTACGACGACGGCATGGCCATGATGAAATACCTCTTTGCGGACGTCAGTCTCTATGACCTGGAGGGGGGCTTCACAGAGGGCGGCATGTCCGGCACGGCCGGTTGGGATCCCTATTTCGACGAACGTCTCTCC
>JAEEGK010015759.1_pt1 | contig 16701 bp, 9 predicted proteins | sample 8958771 | NCBI WGS metagenome assembly JAEEGK01 (sample SAMN16246547, study PRJNA631951) | gut metagenome | biome: gut microbiome; feature: rumen; material: SC-attached | host: Bos | place: Iran: Karaj | collected 2018-10 | reverse complement strand
AAAATAATATAAACTAATTAATTTATCATAAAAAAATTAGATTTATAAATAGAAAACTTAAATAAAAAAGTAAAAATTATTCAATAATATTTTTAAAAAATTAAAATATATAAATCTTAATTTATATATAAAATAAATTAATTAATCAATATCAAAATCATCACTAATATTTTCACTAATATCACTTAATGAAAAATAAAAAACTAAAATATCATCTAATTTCATATAAAGATATTCATTATTTTCATTATCATAAATTAAATTATTTTTTCTAACTTCATTAATAATATTTTCTTCTCTTGGAACAATTCGAATAATATAATTTAAAAAGTCTCTAAAATTATTATTATTAATTTCTCCTATTTTAACACATTTAAATTTAATTCTAGTTAAATAATAACCAATATTATCCCATTTAATTTCTAAAGGTCTTAAAAAAGGAGAAAAAAGAACCAAAATATTATTAATATTCTGAACAAAATTTTCAGATAAATTTTCCTCTTCATGAAAATTCTTCCATGAATTTTTTAATATTTCAGCTTCACAAAATTTTGATAAATCAAACTCATTTAATTCTTTATTCTTTTTAATAGGATTATAATTTAACATATCAAAATTATCATTAATTAATTTAATTTTTAAATCATTCCATTTAAAACTTTCAAAATTAATAAATCCCATATAAGAAATTAAATTAATAGAAATTTTAATTATATCATTTTGATTAAAAGGAGGAACTGGCATAATTATTGGTTTATTTACTACATTATAATTAAATGAAGTACATTCTTTATAAATCCAAAAAATATTATTTCTTCTTTTATTTTGATGATATTCAAAGTTATAAAAATTTTTAATTAAATTATTATTATTTAACCAAGAGAAAATATTAGATAAACATATTGTATATTTTTTTGCTGTTTTATATGATAAAATATCTATTAATCTTATTGATAAATTTAATTTTGATTCTAAAATATTTTTTTTTTTACTTATTGAAATTGATTGATTTAATAATTTCATTTTTCCGTTAAATTTAAAAATGAATGGATTTATTATATATTGATAAGCCATTACTTTTAAATAGACTTTTATATTATTTGAAATATTAGGACTTGTTAAATAAAATGAATTTAATTCTCCTTCTTTATTATTTAAAAAAGAACTTATTTTAGGTATAGTAATAGGATATTTTTTTAATTTATTAATATTAAAATTTGCTTGCTTTAATAATTTCATCTTAATATCATTTATTTTTTTAATTAACAAACTTGATTTATTATTATTATTTATTTTCTTTTTTTCATAAATATTATTCTTTTCATTTTTTTGATTAAGTAAACTATCAATAAGGTATTTTTTAATTGTATTAGATTCTCTATTATTATTTTCTTTATTTGAATTAATATTTCTATAAATAACAATTGATTTAGGTGATATTTCATGATATAATTTCTTATGAACAAAAGGAGATTTTTTAGTTAAAGAATTTGGTATAAATAATACTCTATGAGCATCATCAGCATCCATAAAATTTTATTTTTTTAAAACAATTTCAATTTTAAAAAATAATTTAAAAAATTAAAATAAAAAATTAAAAAAAATAAAAAAAAGTATTTAAAAAAAAAAAAGAATTCATTTAACCCTTAGTCATAATATAAATAAAATGATAATTTTTAGGATCACCTTCATCAGGTGGATTATTACTAGTAGCAGGTTTAATAATTTTCTCACAAGAATATTTAGCCCAAGGTTGTTTCTGTAAATGTTTTTTTCTATGTTCAGAATCACCATAAGAAACACAAATAAAAACACCACCAGGAGCTAAAACACGATAAATTTCACTAATCATTTTTTCACTACTTGGAATAGGAGTATCAGAACACATAATTGAATCAAGAGTTCCTTTATCAATAACAGTATTAAATGTTCCTGTTTCAAAATCTTTCATATCAGTCACATCCATCATTTTAAATATTAATTTTGGATATTTTGAACGACAACGATCTTCCATTTGAGAAATTGCTTTATTTGAAAAATCTATATTTGTTATATTTTCATAACCATCTTCATACATTTCTTCACTCATTCTAGAATTTCCACATCCTACATTTAAGATTTTATTTTCTTTTTCTATTAATGGAGATATTATTTCTTTTATTCCTGTATATACTTGATACCAGTCAAATGGTTCTGTACGCTTTGAATAACGGTCTTCCCAGTATTCTAATTTACCATAATGTGCCATTAATCCATTGTCTAACATTTTTTTATTTTTTTAAATTTTTTTTTGGTTTTTTTTAACTGTTATTAAATTATTAATATATATTTTTTTTTTTTGTTTTTTTTGATAATATGATAAAAAACATTTTTTTAAATAAAAAAATTAATTAATATTAAAATAACTTAAAGCAAAAAAAACCATTAAAAGTTAAATAAAAATAAAATGTCAGAAGAAGAAAAAAATGAAAATGAAGAAGTAGAAAATCCAGATGAAGAAATCCAAGAAAATGGAGAAGAAGAAAAGAAAGAAAATGAACCATTATTAGACAGTGATGGAAATCCAATAAATCCAGAAGACTTATTACCAAAAGAGCCACAAGCACCATTAAAAAAGGAAATGTTATTAAAAAGTGTAAAAAACCTTCAGAAAACATATAATGGATTAAGTTACGCTTATACTGAAATAGATTTAAAAGAAAAAGAAATTGACTTTCTTGGAACAGACATTGATAACTTTACTCAAATAAGAGATTTTAATGTTAGTACTAATAAATTACCAGATATAAATTGTGTTGGAAAAATGCCTTATTTAATAAGAGTTGATGCAAGTGTAAATGAAATTAAAGATATGGATGTTTTTAATAATCCAGAAAGATTTCAATATTTACAAATTTTAAATTTAAAACAAAATAAAATTCATAATTTACCAGAAATGCAAGCTACTCATTTATTAACTATGGATTTAAGTGAGAATAAAATAAAAGATTGTTCTGCTTTTAAAGGATTACCAAATTTAAAAAAATTAAATTTAAGTACAAATCGTTTAGTTAATTGTATAGGATTAGCAAATTGTCCAAATTTAGAAGTATTATATTTAAACAATAATAGACTAACAACATTAGAAGGAATAGAAGAATTACCAAATTTACGTAAATTAAGAGTAAGAACAAATAAAATAGAAAAATTTGATTTTGTACCATCACTTCCAAATTTAGAAAAATTAGCAATAAGTGAAAATTTAATAAAAGAAAATGTTCAATTTTCAAAATTAACATTTCCAAAATTACAAAGAATAAATATTGATGGAAATCCATATTTTGATGAAAGTGGAGCAAATCCTAAAATTGAGATTTTAATTCAATTAGAAGGTTTTGATATTAAATTTGTAAATAAAGAAGAAATTACTCCTGAAGATAAAGAAGAAGTTGTAAAAGAAAAAGAAACTAGAAGAGAAAAAGCAGAAGAAGAAAGAAAACAAAAAGAAGAAGAAGAAAGATTAAAAAAAGAAGAAGAAGAAAAAGAAAGATTAGAAAAAGAAGAAGAGGAAAGAAAAAAAAAAGAAGAAGAAGAAGCTGCTGCTGCTGAAAAAAAAGAAAATGAAGGTGAAGAAGGTGAAGAAGGTAAAGAAGGTGAAGAAGGTGAAGAAGGAAATGGAGAAGAAGGTGAAGAAGGTGGAGAAGAAGGTGGTGAAGAAGGTGGAGAAGAAGGTGGAGAAGAAGGTGGAGAAGAATAATATGTTTTTTTTGGATTTTATTTATATAATAAAAAAGGAATTTTTTTTAATTTTTAACAAAGAAAAAAAGTTAATTTTAATTTTTTTTTTGAGTAGTTTAATTTTTTTTAAAAATATAAAAAAATAAGATAAAAGTAGAATAAAAAAAAAAGATGTTTTGTATAATATATAATTAAAATTAAAGAAAATAAAATTAATTTTAAGGAAATGTAATTGATTAAAAAATAATTGATGAGGAAATATTAAAAATATTTAGTTTATGTTATATCATATTCTTTTCACTTGAATTTAAAGATTAAAATAATACTAAATATTTAAAAATAATTATAATAAAAAAAATAATTTAATAATATATTTTTGTATTTATTTTTTTAAAAAAAAATGCTATATTTAATTGATTAATTTTATAATATATATTATTAATATATTATTCATTTTTATGTATTATAAAATTTTAATTTCAATTAAAATTTCATAATATAATAAAATAGGATACCTCCCTCGAAAAAAAAAATAAAAACTAAATTTTTCATATTTGATTATTAATACAAGAAATACTAATTACTCCTCTATTTTTACCAATTAATTGATAAATATCTTCATCTGTAAATCCAATTTGTTTAAAAATAGAAGCCAAAGTCAATTTAACATTTTGAGTAAGAATAATTTGAGCAAATAAACTATCAATAGTACTTTTTAATTGAGGTGTTATTTTATTTCCTGTATTTTTTCCAGTATAAGTAAATATTGATGCATTATCTAAATTATTTAAAACTTCTTCAAAATTATAATCATCAATAAATTGAGAACTAGTTAAATCATCTTCAATAAAAGATAATCCCATAAAATTATTTTCAGTATTTTTAATATTTTGAACTGTAGTTTGTAAATTTTTATTTTCTTTTTTTAATTTATCAATAGTTTCAAGTAATCTATCTTGATTATTTTCACCTGTTTTTTTTCTATTAAATAACTTTGCAAAATTTAAATTTAATCTATTATAATCATTTTCTTTTTTAGATAATTTATCAATTAATTCAGTTTGACAAGATTGTAAATTATCAATTTGTTTTTGTAATTCATATGAATTACTATTTGGAATTGTACCAAATTCTTCAAATTCTCTTCTTGTTGTTAATGGTTTCCAAATAAAATCTTCATAATCTAAATTATTGTTATTAATATTATTTATATTCATATTTAATTCATTTTCTGATTTTAATTTAAATAATATCCATTTTAATTTTTTATTATAATGAACACATTTTACCATTTCATAATTTTCTGGATTTAATTCTATTTCTTCGTTTTGAATTTGAGAATTATTTGAGTTTTGAAGAACTTTTTTTTTTAATTTATTTAATTCTGAATTTTTATTTTTTAATTGTTCGTCTGCTTCATTTAATTTATTTTCATATTCTTCTATTTTTGTATTTAATTTTTTTATTTTTTTTGAATAACGTGAATTAATTGATTCATTATTTTTTTCATTATTTTCATCTAATTCTAATTCTAATTCTTTAATTTGATTTGTTAATTTTTTATTTATTTCTTTTTCTTTTTTTATATCTATTTCATATTGATCTAATAATTTTTCATCTTCATCTAATTTATTATTTAAATCATCAATTTCTTCTTCTTTATTTTTTATTTCTTCCTTTAATTCATGTATTTTATTTTTAAAATCTGTATTTTTTGATTGAATTTTATTTTTTTGAGTTAAAATATCTTCTTTTTCTTTCATTAATTTTTCAATTTCAATATTTTTATTATTGTCTTCGTTTTCTAAAGATAATTTTTTTGTTGCTTTTAATTCAATTAATTCTGCTTTTAATTGAATTCTTTCTTCATCTTTTTTTTTCTTTAAATCTATATATTCTTTATCTAAATCTCTTAATTTTTTATTTATATCATCATATTTTTTTTGAAGTTTTTCATATTTTTCATTTATTGTATCATAATCTTTTTTTGTTTTGATTATTTCTGAATCTAATTGATCATTTTCATTATTTAAATCTTCTATTTCTTTTTCTTTTTTTTTATTTGATTCTATTAAATCTATATTCTTTTTTTTTAAATTTTCTAATTCTTTTTTTATATGAGATATATTATCTTCATCATCTTTATATTTTATTTTTAAATCTTCATTTTCTTTTGTTAAATCATTTATTTTTATATTTAATTTATTTATTTCTTCTTCATTTTTTACTATTATATCATTTTTATTTTCAATTTCATTTGAAAATAAATTCAATTCTTCTTTTTTATCTTCCAATTCTTTTTCCTTTTCTTTTAATTGTTTTTCCATTTTATGAATAATTTCATTTTTTAATTTATAATCTTTTAAATTATCATTAAGATTTTCAATTTCTTTTAAAAGTTCTTTATTTTTATTTTCAATTTTTGATTTTTCTTTTGATAATTCATCATATTTATTTTGAATAGAATTAATATTTTTTTTTAGTTGAGTAATTTCTTTATTTTTTTGGTCTGTTTTATTTTCATTATTATTTATATTATTTTGTATTTGGGCTTTTATTTCCTTTTTAAAAATCTCAATTTGATTTGATAACTCCTTATTTTCTTTTTTTAAATTTTCAAGTTCATCATTTGAAACATTTTTTAATTGATTCTCATTATCTTTATTTTCTTTTTTCAAATCATTTATTTCATTTTCTAATTTTATAATATTTTCTTTATATTTATTCATTTCTTCATCTTTTTTCATTAATTCTTTTATTTTTGTATCCAATCCAGAAGTTAAATTAACATTATCTTTTTGAATAAATTCTACATCATTATTTAATTTATTAATTTCTATTTCTTGTTTTTTATTACTATCACCTAATTCAATTATTCTATTGTTTAACTCATTAATTAAACTTTTTTGATGAACAATTTCATTTTTATAATTTGAATTTTCTTCATTTAATTCTTCAATTTTTTTCTTTAATTCTGAATTTTCTTTTGAATTTTTATTAATGGTTTCATTTAGTTTTTTTATTGTATCATTTGAATTTAATGAAGAAGTTTCAATTTGTTTTGTTAATTCATTGTTCTTATTTAAAATTTTAGTATTTTCTTCTTTCAATATTTTTATTTCTTCTTCATTTTTATTTTTTATTTCTGTGATTTTTAAAATATTATTCTCCTTTTCTTTGATTTTCTCTTCAAAATTACTTTTTATTTTATCTTTTTCAGAAATTATTTTTTTTTCATTATCAAATAATTTTTTGTTTTCATTTTTTATTATTTCAATTTCTTTTTTTAATTTAATTATTAATTCATTATTTTTTTTATTAATATCATTACTTTCATTTAAATCTTTATTTATTTTTGTTATATCTGAATTTTCTTTTTGTAATTTATCAATTTCTTTTTCATTTATTGTTTTTATATTTTCAATTTCTTTATTTAATTCATTAACTTTATTTTCAAAATTATCTTTTTCTTTTTGAGAATCATCTTTATATTTATTATATTCTAAAGTTAAATTTTTTAAATTTAGATTAGTTTCTTCAATTAATTTATTTAATGATTTAATTTTATTTTCATTATTTTTTTTTTCATTTAATAATTCTTTATTTTTCTCTTTTTCATTTTCTAAATCTTTTTGAACATGATTTAAATTTTGTTTTAATATTTCATTTTCTTCTTTATTTACTTGTTGATTTTTTAAATTATTATTTTTATCTTTATCCATTATTTCGCTTTGTATTTTTAGTTTTTCATTTAATGAATTAATTTCATTTTTAGATTCTTCTTCTTTTTCTTTAATTATATTTTTTAAATTATTTAATTCATTTTCATTTGTTAATAAATTATTTTTTAATAATTCATTTGACTTTTTTTCTTCTTTAATTTTTTCATTAAGTTCATTAATTAAATTCTCATTTGTTTTAACCAATAAAAAATGATTATTATCTTTATTTTCAATTTGTTTTTTTAATTCTTTAATTTCATTTTCTTTTTTATTTATATTTTCATTAAGCTCATTAATTGATTTTTCAAAAGAAGAAATTTTTTCTCCATGTTCTTTTTTCATTGTATCAATAATAAGATTATTATCATTATTATTATTTTCTAATTTAATTTCTAATTTATTTATATTTTCCTTAAGATTTTTTATTTCATTTTCTTTTAAAGAAATTTGTAATTCTGTTTCTTTTTTTATTTTATCTCTTTCTGAACTCAAATGATTTTTTTCTTTGTTTGAAAAACTTTGAAATTGTTCTTTTAAAAATAAAATATCTTTATTTTTAGATTCAATCATTCCTGTAAATCTTTCTTTTTCTTCATTATATTTTTTTTCATTTTCATGAATTTCTTTTTTTAATTTTTTATTTTCATTTTCTAATTCATTTAAATAATCATCATTCATTTTTTCCTCTTTTAAAATATCATTTTCTTTTTGTAATTTTTCAATTTCTTTTAAGTTTTTTTCATTATTATTTTTAATATCATATATTTCATCTTCATATTTCTTTTTCATTGATTTTTCATTTTGATTTAATTCCTTTATTCTATTTTCATATTTACTTATTAATTCATTTGTATCTTTTAATTTATTTATTAATTCTTCATTTTTTTTATTTATATTCAATATTTCATTATCTGATTTCTTAATATTATTTATTAAATCATTGTTACTGTTATCATTATTTTGTTTTGTTTCTAATTTGTTAACTAAATTAGAATTTTTAGTTTTTAATTGATTAATTTGTTCATTTAATTGATTTATTTTATTATTATGTTCTATTGAATTTTTCTGAATTAATTTTTCTTTTTTTGATAATATAGAGTTTAATTCTTCATTTTTCTTTTTTAATTCATCATTTTGATTTTTTAATAAATTAATATTTAAATTACTATTATTATTAATAATATTATTATTTAATGAATCTTTTATATTCTGATTTTGACTACTTACTTTTGAAGATAAATTAGTTAAATTAATAGTACTTGTTTGTGGAGTATTATTTCTTAATTTTTCTAATTCTTTCCTTAATTCAATATTATCATTTTTTATTTTTTCTTTTTCAGATTTTAATTTAAAAATTGTTTCTCTTATATTTTTTAATTCATCATCATAATTACTTGAATTATTAATTGAATTTATAGAAGTATCATTTTGTGTATTTTTTTTTAAGAAATTAGCAGTTAATTGACTTAATGTAATTTTTCCTTTTTCTAAACTACTTTTCAATCCTTCTGGAATTTCTAAATTTTTAATTTGTTTAAAATTAATTAAAAATCTATTAATTTCAAAAGATAATTTATGTAAATCTTTTTTATATTTTTCATTTTCTTTTTGAAAAACTTTTAATTTTTCATCATAAAAACTTAAACTTTGATTTAAAGATGAACTTGAATTATTTCTTTCATCATCAGTAATACTATTATTAATTTTTGAATGAGAATTTCTTAATAAATTACTTTTTGATTGATTATTTGAATTACTTTCAAATTTAATTGGTTTAGGAATTTTATTTGGTGAAATAGTTTTATTTTTTTTTTCAAGCATTTCTATTTTTTTTTTCAAAATTGAATTTTCATTTTTTAATTTATCAATTTTAATTTTTGAATTATTATTAATATCATTATTATTAATTTCCATTGAATAATTTGTTCCATTTACATTAATTCCATCTTTATTACTTAAATTATTTGATATATTAATATTATTTTTTTTTGGTGATTCATTTTTTTGATTAATAATTACGTTTTCAATTTTTGAATTTCGATAAATTTTCATTTTTTTAAAAATTATTTTTGCACTTTGATAAAATTTAGTAAATGATGTTTCAATAAATGAAAAAGTTTGTTGAATTGAAGAATTAATATTATTTGAATTATCTAAAGTTAATTCACTAAATTCAGGAGAATTTAATAAAGTTTTCATTGTTAAAAAATTTGGATTTATTGATTTATAAAATGATTTAATTGAAAGTGATAATTCATTTATAAATGAGATAAATTCATCATCATAGACTGTTGTAAAGATATTTTGAATATTTTGAATATGTTTATTTTTGCTTTTTGAACTATGTGATTTTGGATTTGATGATGAAGGTTTACTTTCCATATTTATTTATTTATAATTAATTTATTAAATTTGATAATATTTAATTTTAATTTTTTTTCATCCTTAATTTTCAATTTTAAAAATTTCATAAAAAAAAAACTAAAAAAAAAAATTTTAAATATTTTAATATTTCTTCTTTTTAAAAATTAAAGAAAAAATATATATGTAAAAATCTTATGAAAATTACTCTCCTTCTTCACCTTCTTTCTTTTCTTCATCAGTATCACTTTCAGGAATAACAGGTTCTTTAGCAGGATTAGGTTCAGGTTGTTCTAAAGTATCCTCAGGATCTTTATCAACTTTCCCAAGTTGTGTAGGATAATAACTTTCTCCAATAGCTTTAACACCAAATCCAATATAAATATTACAAAACATACCTTCTTTCCAAACAGTATAAGTACCAGGCCATCTTTCATTTTTAATAAGAATAGTAGCATGTACAACAGCATCACCACTTGGTTTATTATAAACCATTTGATCACCCATAATTCTAACAGTCCAAAATCTCTTATCAACTTCATTAGCTTCATCACCTTCACCTTCTTTAATTTTATATCCTTCATCTTCAGCAATTCCTCTCATTCTATCAACTTGAGTTTCAATACTAGGATCAATAATTTTACCATTTGGGAATATATAAGCATATTCATGTGTCCAATTTTCAAATTCAGGTGATTTCATTTCATCAAATGTTAATGGTTTATATTCTTCATTAAATTCAGTTACTTTATTTTCTAATTGATCTTTAAATTTTTCTGGATCTGCTAATTTTTGATAATCTCTTGGACATATATTTGATGAATGTAATATTCTTACTATTTGACATTTTAATAAATGCATTTCTTTACCATCAAAAGGATAAAATGATTTAACTTTAGCATTTAAATTTCCTGTGAAAATATATTTAAAATGTCTACTTTGAACAATTTGTTCATGTGTAATTTCTGGTAATTCTCTCCAATTTTCTAATAAACAATCACTTACCCAAAATGTATATCTATTAATACCTTCATTTCCTTTTGTTTCAACATGCTTTGGTGGATTTTGCATTGGGAATTTTTTTGGTAAACCTTGTATTATATAATAATCTGAATCTTGACCAAAAATTTTACCAAAAAATCTAATGTATTCACAATCATTTTTTTGTAATAAAGTTTTTAAAGCAATTCTAATTTTATACCATTCAACTTTATTAAATGATATTCCTGCCCATTCTAATATTTGACTTTGGGAAATTATATCATCCATGAAATTATTTAATTCTTGTACTTTATTTACTTTTATTTTTGTTTCCATTTTTAATATTTTTTCTTCTGTTGGTGTTAAGAGAATTGTTGGTTTGTGTTTATAAGGAATTGGTTTATATTCCATTGTTAATTTTTCAGATTTTAATTTTGTATACATTGATATTTCTTCAAAATTATCGTAACCTTCTTTTTGATACATTGAAACTATTTCTTTCATTACTTCGTTTAAATGGTTTTTGTCATCATATATTAAACGTCTGTCTTGGGATTCTAATTCACGAATTTTTTCTTCTTCTGGTGTTAATTTTGAGGACATTTTATTTGGAAGTTATATTTTAATTTTATTATTTTATTTATATTAGATGATTTTTTTTTTTTGTTATTTTTTTTTTTTATTTTTTTTATTATCTTTATTTTTTTTTTTAAATATTTTTTTCATGATGTTATTAAATAAAAAGTAAGGATAAAATTAAATTAAAGAATATTAATTCAATTATAAATTTCATTATTTATCATTAAATAATATTTTCAAAAAATTATATTATTATTTAATAATCATCCTTTAATAACTCCTCAAAAATATTTATTCCATTTCTTTTTTTATTTACATAAGAAAGATTATTACATTCATTTTCCTTATCATTATTAATTTTCGAAAATTCATTAATAATAAAATCATTAGCAGAATTTATATTTTTCAAAAGAATAAAATTTTTATTTTCTTTTACTTTTGTATAAATTGAATTCTCAATATCAGTACTCAAATCAAAAATAGTATCATTAATAGAAGATTCTTTTAATTTATTTAATCTTTCTTCTTTACTTAAATAATCTTTTTGAATTGCATTAACAATAGTATTTTTACTAAGAGAAATTAAAGGAATATTTTCGATTTGAATAAGAGAATAAACTTTATTTGAAGTATATAAACTAGAATTAATACCTTTTGACTCTAACAATTTACTTTTATGTAATTCTTTACATATTTTTCTTATATATTTCCTTAATTTAGAGTAAAAATGATTTTTAATATCATTTTCACTTCTTCCTGGTAAAAATTTTGCTAATTCTGACCATTTATTACCAATTTTTAATTGGGTTAAAAATAAAATTTTTTCTTCTTTTTCTGTCCAAATTCCTTTATTTATATTTGGACATAAAGAATTAACCCATCTTTCTCTACATTGTTTACTTGATTTATTTTTTATTCCATATTTTTTTGTCATTAATAAAGAAACATTTTTCCAATCAGAAGGACCAGTCAAATTTACAATTTTTTTTAATGCTTCATCTTCCTATAAATTTAAATTTTTTTTTTATATAATTTTTATTTTTACTATTTTTGTCCAGATTGATTTTCCTATTGGAAGATTTTCTTGTGAAAGTGAAATATTGTCATCTTCTTTTTCTGTACTTATGTCTCCTTCTTTTATTATTTCTTCATATTTTATTTCTGATTTCATTTTAATTTGATTTTTTTTTTTTGATTAATTAATATTAATAAGGGTGACTGTATAATTTTTTTATTTAATTATTTGTCCTATTTTTTATTTAATATACATTGATTATTTGTGGATATTAGTTATAATTGGATTTAAATATTTATATTTTTTTAATTTATAATAATTTTTTTAAATTACATTTTTTTTGTTTTTTTCTCCTTTTTTTTTTTGATTTTTTTAATATGATATTTTAATTAAAAATAATATAATATTGACAATAAATATATTAAATCAAAAACATAAAAAATGGGGTTTGAAATATTGTTGTAGTCAAAATAATTCTTTAAATGTTTATGTTTATTCTTTTATTTTTTACACTCAAAAAATTTTAATTATGAAAAAAAAAAGAAGGATGTCCTTTTATTTTTAAAATAAATACTTTGACAATTTTCATAAAGAAAATGCTTTTTTTTGAATGAAAATAAAGGATAAAAAATTGAATAAAAGATTATTATTTATTTATTTAAATAAAAAATTATTGATTTTAATTAAAATAAATAAATCATATTTTTAAAAATAATGTGATTTTTTTATTAAAATAAAATTTATTCATTTCTTTGAAGATCCAAAATTAACAATATTAAATAGAAAAAAAACTGTTTAATTATTTATAAATATAATAAATTAACTTTAGAAAAATAAAATTATATATAAAATATTAAAAATAATATTAAATAATAATAAAATGTCTTATTATAATATAAATAAATCTATTTCAAAAGATAATTTTTATTTATCTTATTTTATTTTCAATGCTCCTTTAGGAATAGTATGGAATATAGTAAAAGACCCAACACTTATTCAAAATTTTAATAAAGGATATAATTTTATTAATTTTAATAATATATCTATAAATAATAATATAATAACATCATATGAAATAGGAACAAAATTTCAAAATTATTTTGATAAATCATCAAATTTTATTTATGAAATAAAAAATATAATTGAAACAGATTATTTTTGTAAGATAATTTGGAAATGTTCATTAATTGATAATCCTTTAAATCTTCCTCATATAAAATGTATTTTTGATTTATATTATAATGAAAACAAAACAATATTTACAGCAATGTATATTTTTCCAAAATATTATAATAAAATATTCCTCTTATATGAAGAAAAAAAAAGGCAAAATTACTATAATTTTATTGAAAGATATATTGTAAATAATGATTATTTAAAAAATTTTAATTTATCTATATATATTAAAGGAGATTATAATAAAGCATGTGTATTATTATATGATATTAAATTGATTACCAGTCTTTATTCTACAATAGTAAGTTGTAATTCTAATTTATTTATTAAAAATAATGAATTAATAATTCGAATTAGAAATAAACATTTTAATAATGGTAATGAAATCACTGTAAAATATATTGTCGGTGAAATTTATAAATATAAAAATATTCCAAGAACTTTATATGAATTATGTTTAGATTCTAATGAATGTAATGCCAAAATTATTTTTGTAAGTGAAAAAATAAATTCAAATTCTTTTGCTTTATATGTATATTTTAATTTTTATAAAGGATTTAATCAAATAAATAATAGTTTTTGGAAATCAATGACAAAAATAGTTTTATTAAAAATTTCACAAATATTTGAAAAAATATAAAATAAAATGTTCAAGAATTGTAAAAGGTGTTTTATGTAAAAAAATTGAATTTAGTATAAAATGTAATATATTATTTTATATTTATATATATATATATATAATATAATGATTAAATTTTTTTTTATAAAATAAAATAATCAAAATCAATAAAATAAAGTAAATTAAAGAAATCAAAATAATAAATTTTAACAAAAAAATATTTTGATTGATTTATTATTTTTTATTAAAATTAAAAATTATCTTCATATATGAATCAAATTAATTTTAAATTTCTACATAAATTAGTAAAACTTAAAAAATATTTTAAAAGGACATTCAGACAATTTTATAAATATTATTTATTTATTTAAAAAATTAAAAATAATGAAAAATTTAAATATGAATAATCAAAATCTTTATCAAAAGAAAAATGTAGAAAAAAACATGTCTCAAAATAAAGGATATATCAAAATTATTGAAAATGAATATAATGAAAAAAGAAAACCTAAAAGCCATCGTAATTATTTTTCTTCTAAAATAAATTATGATATTAATTTTTTACAAAATCAAAATCTTAAATATGAAAATGAATTAAATTCTATAAAAAGTGAAAATATAAAATTGAAAAAAATTTTATATGAAAAAGAAAAAATAATTTCTTCGTTTCAAAATGTTATTGAAGAAGCAAAAGAAAAAATGGAACTATTATTATTAGATAATAAAAAAATTATGAATGAAAATAAAAAATTAAAAGAAGAATTAATAAAATTTAAAACAGGAAATAAAAGTAATGAAAATAAAAATCTTTTAAATGAAGTTCAAAATTTAAGAAATGAATTATTTAATATTGAAAAATATAATCCACAAAAAAGTGAAAAAAATTCATTTATTTATAGTTTTGATAAAGGAAAGAAAGATTCAAAAGATAATTTAAAGCAATCAATTTCTTCAAGAACATTTTATAATAATAACATAATTAATTTAAATGATGAATATTCTAATAGAGTACTTAATAAATATAATAGTCATAGAAATTTAAATTCCAATAAATCTTTAAATAAAAGTAATAAAAGGGAAGATAATTTAATTAGTTTTGAATTTAATAATAGTAATAATAATAATATTCTCAAAGAAAATAAAGATATTTTTATTAATACATTATATAAAAAAAATAATCATGGGAGAAATAGACCCAAAAATTATGAGAGTCTTAATCCAATTACTTCAGGATATTTTATTTATAAAAATAATGTAAATAATTATATAAATAAATTAAATACTCAATTTGAAAATCCAATTAAAATAATTGACAAAACATATGATGTGAATAATATAAATTATTAAATTTTTATTTTAACAAAAAATTTTTTTTTAATAAATTTAAAATTAAGCATTTATTTTAAATAGAATATTAAATAATAAAGGAAAAATATTATGATTTATTTTATTATTTATTATATTATCATAATTTAAATATTTGATATAATAATGAATTGTTTAGTAGTTATGAGTGTTTTTTTAGTATTTAAATCATCTGATAATAATAATTATTCTAAAATAACATAAGATTAATTATTAAAAAAAGGTTAAATCAAAACAAAAAAAAAATTTAATTTTGAATTAGTTATAAAAAATATATTATACTTATTCATATTATATATTTACTTTGTCTTTTTTTTGTCAATTGAGATATCATATATTAAACATAAATATAAAATCCTTAAAAAAATGAATTAAAAAACCTATAAAAGATGAATAATAACATCAATATATAAAAATAAATATTATTTGTCTTTTATTTTTTATTATTTAATTCCTTAAATTTTTTTATTATAAAAAATATTTAAATAAAAATTAAAAAAAAATGAAAAAACCTAAAACAAAAATCATAGGAACAATATCATTAACATCTTCATCAAATTACCCAATAGCAAACATACCAACATCCCTAAATCAAAACATTCAAAAACAAAATAATACAAATATCCAAACAGATCAAAAAGAAAACCAACTAATAAATCACAAAAGAGCAAAATCATCAAATAAATTTAAATACATAAAAAATAAAACAAACCAAATAAATTTAAATTCAATAATATCAAACATTCCAAATAAACAAACCCAAAACACAAATTATAAAACAACAACAACAATAACAAACAAAAAAAATTATCATTCCCTTTCTCCTCAATATTACAGATATAAAAACAATTATTTACTTCCTCCAAAAAATTCAAATAAAAAAACATTAGTATTAGATTTAGATGAAACATTAGTTCATTCTGGTTTTATTCCTTTTGATTGTCCTTCAGATGTAATAATTCAAATAGAATTAGAAAATGAAATTCATGATATTCATGTTTTAGTAAGACCATATGTAAAAGAATTTTTAGAAGCAATGTCAAAAAGATATGAATTAGTAATTTTTACAGCATCAATATCAAAATATGCTAATCCATTATTAAATATAATTGATAAAAAAGGACATTGTCCTTTTAGATTATTTAGAGAACATTGTACATTAATTAATA
>JAEEGK010015757.1_pt1 | contig 16704 bp, 9 predicted proteins | sample 8958771 | NCBI WGS metagenome assembly JAEEGK01 (sample SAMN16246547, study PRJNA631951) | gut metagenome | biome: gut microbiome; feature: rumen; material: SC-attached | host: Bos | place: Iran: Karaj | collected 2018-10 | reverse complement strand
CAATCCCCAATCCCCAATCCCCAATCCCCAATCCCCAATCCCCATGATAATTTTTTAAAACATAAATTAATTTTAAATATAATTTTATTAATTTTTATTTAATTATGTATTTTTTAAAAAATATTAAAATATATTAAATAAATAATAAAAAGTAATTTTAATAAAATTTTATAATATATTATTATATATTAATCTTGATATTTTCCAGTATGAAAAGGTTTATTAATTAAATTTTTATAATTATTAAACATATCATCAGTTGTTCCACAAATATCATTTCGTTTTCTGAAACAATCAGGAAATTTAGAATAAGTATTTCTATAATTTATATTTGCATTTGGTCCACCAACTCTAGTTATATCAATAAATTCACATAATGATTTTTGTCTATATATTGGATTATAATCATTAACAATATTAACATTTCTTTTATTATTACATTCTGTTAATATATTTTCTTTTGTTTTATCCATTCCAACTAATTTAGGTTTTACTATATTATATTCTTTACTTGAATGATTTAATAAAGTTGGAATTTTTGTATTAGCTTGCCATTTACTATCTGATTCTTGAGTAACTGAATATGTATTAGATTTTTTAGGTTTAAATAAATAATCTTCTCCTGATTTTAAAATAGATGTTAAATCATTTTTTTGTAAAAATATGTCACTATTTTGAAAATCTTTATAATTTAAAGCTCTTTCTAAAAATTTATTTTCATCTTTATCTGGAGGTTTTGTAAAAAATATATCACTCTCTCTTGATTTTTTTGTTATTTCTTTTAAACTTAAATTAGGTAATCTATATGCAATGGGATTATTTAATAATTGTTTTTTATTTAATTCAGGATTTTTAACTAATAATTCATATTGCGCATAACCTTTAGGAAGCCATCTATCATATTTCATTCTAATTTGATAGTTTTTATTTTGTTCTTTTATTATTTTTTCTGAAGAATTTGATTTTTGATATGTTTTATTTTTAGTATTTGAAGGTAAAAAAGGTTCTCTATTAATATTTGTTGTTTCAATAGTATTATTGCTATTAATATTATCTAAAACAGGTAAATTTTTAATTTTATTTTTATTTTTTATGTTTGGTTCTGTTTTACAAACAATATTTTTATCAATATTATTAATATTATTTTTCTCTTCTTCTTGTTTTTTATTTATATTATTTTCATTACTATTTTTTTTAATAATTTTTAATTTATTTTCGTTTGATATAATATTATTTTCTGTTAAATTTCTTTCTTTTTCATTATTAATATGTTTTTCTTTTTCAATTTCTATATTTTCTTTTTTAAAAATATTTTTGAATTTTAATTTTTTAAATTCATTTTGTTGTTTTTCTGTATTTTCTCTAATTTTATTCATAAAATTTTTTTCATAATTCCACCCTCTTTGATAAGTAACTCCAAATAAATTAGATAATTCTTTATCAGATAATCTTTTAAATGAATCAGGATGAGAAGTTCCTCTTGAATTTGTTTTTTTATCATCAATATCACCAATTGAATATAATTTAGGAGTTTGAATAAAAATATTTCTTACTTTATTTGAATAAATTTTTGGACTTTGATTAAAGCCATTTGTAAATGTTTTATTAAATCTTTCTTTCATTTGATTTTGATTAATTTTTGAAAATTCATTAAATGGTGTGCTATTTTCAAATTGATTAAATTGACTTTTATCTCTTTGAATTGTACTATTATAATTTGTAAATAAATTTGATATTCTTCCGTTGTTATTAAAAACATTTTCACCTATTTTAATTCTCATCATTTTTTATTTAATAATTAATTAATATATATAACTTGTAATATAAATAAATTAGATAAATTTAAATATAATTTTATTAAAAAAATAAATATTTCTTATTTTTTATATAATAATAGTTTTCATTATTATTTAAATTATTTTATTTTTATTTTGAAAATTTCTTTCTAATTTAAATAATAATTTATTTGAATAAATTATTGTTATATTTTTATTTTTTAAATAATTAATATGTATTCTAATATTCATTATTATGATCCGGAAATAAACAACAAACGTAATAAAAAACATAAAAAAATTAATAAAAATGAACATCAAAAAGTAAAATCATTAAGAAGTGATATGATAAAAATTGTTCCTCCTTTTAGATCAATATTTGATTGTAAAAATAAACCAGATCCAAAAAATAGATTTTTAGAAAGTACTAAATATGAAAAAAGAGAAAAAATTGGTTATTTTGGACCTTTAATTGTTACTCATAGTACAACATATGAAAAAATCTTACCAAAAAAAAGAAAAAAATCTGCTTTGTTACCAATCACTCCTTATAGATATTTTCAAAATCATGCTCATTGTAGAGAAACTTCAGAATATTGGAATCCAAATAACCCAAAAATTTTAAGACATTATACACCCACTAAATATAATGAAGGAGGTTGGAATAAATCTACAAAAACAAAATAAAAATTTATTTAAATTTAATTTAATTTTTATTTTATATATAATAAATCAATATGACTAAAAATGAGCAATGGATAGTAAAAAATGTATTTTTATTAAAATATTTTTAATCAAATTTTATATTTGTTATATTTTTAAATAATAAATTTAAATTTTATTTAAAAATTAATCAATAATTAATTCATATTCTTAATAATTTTTTTTCAATTTAAATTTTATATTATTAATATTTTATATAAAATAATATTAATGTAATAAACTTTTTTTATTTATTATTATTTAATATAAATAATTATAAATTAAAATAAAATTATATTAAAGTTTTATTTATTATTATTTTTTATATCATTACACCTTTATTGAAATAAAAATATATTTTTTATTATAATTACCTTTAAAATATAATAAAAACTTTTTTATGAATAATATATAATTTTTAATTAATTAAAAAATCAATTAAATTAAATAATACTAACATAAAATATTTACATTTTAATATTAAAAAAAATAATATTTATAATCAATTAAACAACAGATGATTTATTTAAGTTCACCTTTTTTGAATAAAAATTATTATTTTTTTTAATTAAATTATTTTTTTTCAATGAATTTTCTGCAATATCAATGCCATTATAAATTAAAAAATTATTTGTATTATTTAAATTATTTACAAATGGAATATTAACATTATTTTTTGATATTTCTTTAATTAATTTTTTTACAAACAAATTTTTATCATTTTTGAAAAGTTTATTATTTTTAATTAAATCATTAAAACTACAATTAACATTATTTCCATTTTTTTCAATTAAGATTTTTGATAAACCAAAATTCTTTTCATTTGAAATAATATTTTCTTTATCTTTTTTTAAATTAACACTTTTTGTTTTTTTACATATAAAATTTCTTGTGTTTTCTTTTAAAAAAATATCATTTTTATTTTGTTCTAAATTATTATTTATTTTTTTATATTCTAAAACTTTTTCAATAACTTTATTATTATTATTATTATGAAAATTTTCTTCATCCATAATTTTAATTTTTGATTTATATGAAAAAGAATTATTTGAATTATTTAATTTATATTGATTTTCTAAATTTTTCTTTGGATTTATATCAATAATATTATTTTTTTTCCCATAAAAAAAATTTATTTGTGATTTATGAAAATTACCTAATTTTAAACTAGTTTTATTTATAAATTTATTTTTAAATAAAGAAATATTTTTTAATTTTTCATTATTTTTAATTTTTTTTTCATATTCTTCATTTAATAATTTCAAACTATGAATTTGTTCATTTAAATTTTTATTTTTTAATTTTAATTCTTTATTTTCTTTCATTATTTGTTCGATTTTATTTGATAAAATAACATTATCTTTTTCAAGTTCCTCTAATTTAATAGTCACTTTTTCTCCATATAATTTAATTTGATTTTCTATACTTATATGATGTCTTATATCATTTTCTAATTTTCTTAATAATAATTCATAATCATTAAAATTATTTAAATCTTTTAAATTAGTTGAATTAATATAATTTTTAACTTCTTCATCTGTTTTCATTGATAATGATATGTCATAAATTGATGAAATATATTCAATTAAAGTTAAAATTGATTGATTTGATAAATTTTCTGATTTTTCTTCGTTTTCAGAATTTTTTTTTTCTTTGTTTTTAAGAGGTAATTTTAATTTTAAATATAATTTAATTAGAGAATCTTTTATTTTTTTATTATTATCTTCATTCATTTAATAAAAAATTAATTAAATTAAAGTTTTGTATAATAATATTATTTAATAAAATATAAAATTTTTTTTATTTATTAAAATTATGTCAACAATTTATAAACCGAAAAAATTAAACAATTTCAGCAAAAAAAATAAACCTAAAAATAATAAATTAAATAATAAACAAATTACTAAAATAAATGTTAATAGATCAAATAATTTTTTAAAAACAAATAATCAAAAATCAAAAAATATTAATAAAATAAATAATAATATTTCACCCAAAAAAAAAGATATTAATAATAATAATAATAATTTATATGATGAAAAAGAAAAAGAAAAATTATTAAATGAAATAATAAAAAAATATGAAGAAAAAAATAATATTATAATAGATGAAAAAATAGCAAATATTTTAATAAATAACATTAATTTAAATAAAAATTATTTTTTTCCAAAAAATTTCACAAAAATTTTTTTCGATCAAAAACATAAAACAAATTCATTTAATAATTTATTTCATTCCTTATTTTATTCACATAATTTAATAAAATTATTATATCAATCAAATCCACAAATTAAAAATAGTAAAACAAAAACCAAATTTTTTAATCGAAGAATTTTTGATTATTATTATTATAATGAAAAACAAAATCCAAGAAATCCAACAATATTAAAATGTAATACAAATGTTTATCAAGGAAATCGAAGAAGAAGTTCATTACAACTTTTTGGACATGGTTTAACAAAAATGCCTCAATATCAAAAAAAACATTTAAGTCAAAATTATGATATGGAATATGATTATGCAAGAAAAGCAGCTGTTCATGTAAGAAGATTAGAATATGCTTATAGAATAAAACCAATTATTGATTTTCATAAAATATTATTAAATGAAAAAGCAAGTTTAATTCAACAATGGTGGAGAGCTTTAATGCAATGTCAATTAAATTATTATTTAATTAGTAAAATTCAAAGTCTTTTTAAAGGTCATTTATGTAGAAAAGTAAAAAAAAATTGTATTTATCAAATAAATTATGTTTTACCTTTTATTTATAAAATAATCAATGTTTATTATAAAAATAGAATAAAATATTTTTTTATTATTTTATTTAAAAATTTTGCTTTAAAATTTATTGCAAAACAAGTTTATAAAAAATGTTTAAAAATTCAAAATAAATTTAGGAAATATTATTTAAATAAAAGAGTAAAAAATGATAAAGAATTAATTTTTTCAAAGAATTATAAAAATAATTTAAAATTTAAAAATCCATGTGTTTTTAAAAAATTAATTTTTGATCAAGATTGTAATGAAAAAATAAAAAAAATTCAAAGCATAATTAAAGGATATTTATTAAGAAATAATGAAAAAATAATGAGAAAAATAGGATATAATATAAATCCTTATTTATATTTTAATTTAAAATATAATTCAAATAAAAATAAAAAAGATAATTATATAAAAAATAATAATGATAGTAATAGTACTGATATAAATGATAAACATATATTTAATGAAAAAAATAATTTATTTAAAAAAAAATTATCTAAATTTAATCAATGTTTTAATAAATTAAAATTATTTAATTTAAAAGTTAATAAAAAGATAAATAATGAATTTGAATTTTTTAAAAAAATGTTACAAAAAAAATTGTTTAAAAATATGCAAAATAAATATGAAAATTTATTTAATAATAAAAAAATTTTAAAAAATTTGCTTGAAAAAAAATTAAAGAAATTTTTTATTAAAAAATGGTTTGAAAAAGAAAGAAAAATTAATAATTTAGAAAATTTATTTATAATAAAAAACAATGATTTATGTAATCAAAAAATAAAATATTTAAAGAAAAAAATATTTAAATTTGAAAAAGAAAAAATATTCAATAATTTAGAAAAAAATTTAAATAAAATATTATTAAGAAATATTTTAATTAACAAATTAATGTTAAAATATTCAAAAAAATATTTTATTAAAATTGTATTTAATAAAATTTTAAAAAGAATTTTTAATGATTTTTATAATAAATTGAAATATTACAACAAAATAAAAATTTTTTATAATAAATTATTTAAAAATCTCGATAAAATTAAATATTTTAAAAAATGGTCAAATTTTATTTACAATAAAAATAATAAATTATTAAAATATTTTATTTTATTAAAAATAAAAAGATTATTGAATAAAAATCAAAAAAAATTGTTTATAAAAAAATATTTAAAAAAATGGAATGAAAAAATTAAATATAATAAAGAGGAAAATTTAAATAAAATAAATAAAAAATATTTATTATTAATTAAATTAAAACAATGGAAAGAAATTTCAAAAAATATTTCATTAAAATATGGAAAATTAAAAAAAATAATATTAAATGTAAATAAAATAAATAATAAATTTTTTGAACAACATTGTGTAAAATATTTTTATGATAAATGGCATTTATATTCAATTTTTTATATTAAATATTTAAATGAATTTGAGAAATTAAAAATAAGATTTTTTGTAAATCTTTTATTTGATAGTGTTATTAATAAAAAATATTTAAAATATAAAAGTTTTTTTATTAGAAAATTATCAAATAATAAAATTATTAATTCATATTTAATAAATAATAAAGATGATAATTTTAATAAAGAAATTAATAATAATTTTTTTTCACAAAACTCTAATGATGAATTATTTTTAGAAAATGAAAATCTTAATGAAAAAAATAATAAAAATTTAGAAAATGAAATTGAAAATAAAAATTTAAATTTAATATATAAAAAGAATATTATAAAAAATAAAAATAATGAATTTCATAAAATTAATAATAAAAATATTTCAAATAAAGAAAATAATAAAAATGAATCAAAACAAAATGAATTTCAACAAAAATTAATAAAATTAAATTTATTAAAAAAAATTATTTTAAACTGCAATTCTAAAAAATTAAAATTATTAAAAAATTATTTTTATATTTTTAAAAAGAATTTATCTATGAATTATATAAAAATTTTTCATTCAAATATTCAAATAAATTTTTTATATAAAAATAAAAAATATATGATAAATAAAAAATATCGAATGCTTAATTATATAATTTTTAAAATAAATAATAAAACGAAAAATAAAACATTGAAAAAATATTTATATAATTTTAGATATAAAATAATTAAATTGTGTTTAAATGAAAATAAAAATTATAAATATATGAAATATATTATATTTTTACAAAAAAAAATTAAAAATTTGATACAAAATAAAAAAATTTAAATTTTTTGTATATTTTTATATTTGTTTATAAAAAAATGGATATATAATTTATAAATATAAATAATTATTATTTTTTATTGAAATTCAATTTGAAGTATTATTTATTTATTTAAATTATTAAAAAAATAATTATTTTTATTTTTATAAATATTACTATTAATATAATAAATATTATGAAATTTATAAACTAAAATTAATTAAAATTTAATTATATTATAATTTTTTATTAAATATAATTATTTTATGATATAATTTTATATTAATAATTAATTGAAATATTTTATCAAATAATTTTTAATTTATACAATTAATTTATTTATTTAAAATTATTTTTAATTTTAAATTTTATTAATATGGTTAAAAATATTATTATTATATTATTATTTTATTTTTCTTTATTTAATTTTTATATAAAAGGAAAAAATATTTCTTTAAATCTTAATATAAATAACAATGATATTAATTTTTATAATTTAGAAATAAAAATAAATAATGAAAAAAAAATTTTTTTAATTTCAACAATTTTGAATAAAAATATTTTATTTTCAGAAGAAGAAAAAAATGATTATGATAATGTAATTAAAATTCCATTTTATAATAAAAACAATTTTAAAGGTAAAATATATAAAAATAATATTGAAATAAATGACAATATTAAATTAAATGAAATAGAATTCATTGAATTAAATAAAAATGATTTTTTTAACAAAATAATAAATTTTAATAATAATATAAATGGAATTTTATCTTTTTCGAGAATAAATTTAAATGATGAAGATTATAATGAAAATCTAATTTTATCTAAATTATATGATAAAAATATTATTGATTCATTTTCATTAAAATTTAATTTTAATAACAGTAATACTTTATTAATAGGTTCAATAGATTCATTTCAATCTGAAGAATTCACAACAAATTGTATGTTATATAATAATGAAGAAGATATTTATGACAAATTTTCATGTAAAAGTTTTTATATAATTTTTAATACAAATTCTTTTGATTCAAATGAAGAAAATTCTTATTTAAAAAGTTCTTTTTATATATTATTCGAACCTTTAATTAATAATATAATTTTTCCTTTATCAATAATAAATGAATTTATTGAAAAATTATTAACAAAAAATTATAAAAATTTTTGTGAAATTAAAAATTTAAATAATGAAGATATTAAATATTTAATTTGTTTAAAATCAGAAATTATAAAAATAATTCATAATATTTATTTTTACATTATTATAAATGGTTTTGGTTATAAAATTAATGGAGAAAATTTATTTATTGAATATGATGAAAATTATTATAAATTAGACATTTTATTTATTGAAAATAATAATTATATTGTCTTAGGAAAAATTTTTTTAAATAATTTAAATGAAATTATATTCAATATAAATAACAAAAAAATATATTTTAATAATAAAAATTTGCCTATTAATTTTAATTTTTCATATGATAAAAATGAAAATAAAAATTATTTAATTTATGCATTAATCTTATTAATTTTTATAATTTTATGTGCAATTTTAATTCCATATTTTTTTTATAGAAGATTCAAAAAAAAAATGTTAGATAGATTAATTTATGATATTGAATATAAAAAAGTAGAAAATATTAAAAATAATTTATTACAAAATAATTATTAATTTAATAGATTTAAAAATAAACTATAAAGAAATGTTTATTTAATAAACATTAAATTATAAATAAGAATTTTATAAATAATTTATTTTGACACAAAATTAATATTAATTTAAATTATTAATACTTAAAAAGTTATAAATTAAGATTATTTTATTAAATAATAAAGTTATTTTTTCTTATTTAAATTTTTAAATTTAACTTTTTTATTTGTTTTTTTTATTTCTAAACTTCTTGAAATATGTTCCATTAATTCAATTTTTAAAGGATTTAATAAATTATTTAAATTTTTACCTTTTTTAATATCAGTTATATTAAAACTATCTCTTTTTAATTTATCATTAAAACTATTTATAAAATTTGTTAAAGTTTTTATTACATTTAAATATTGTTGATTTAATTCTTCTAAATTTTTATTTTCTTTTGTTATATCATTATTAAATTTATTCATAATTAAATTTGAATTATTATTAGTTTCTAAAATTGAATCTATATTACCAAATTTTTCTTTATATTTTTGTAATTCTTCATTCATTTTTTGATTATTGTGAAATAAAATATCAATTTGTTGTTCTAAAGGTAAATATTTTATGTTATCTAAAGAATTTATGTGATTTGGATTTGAAAATGGAAGAGTTTTATTTTGAGCAAATGTTTTTTTTTCTTTTATATTATTTTTTAAATTTGATTTATAATTAGAAATATCATAATTTAAATTTAAAATATTTTTATCAACATATTTATCATTTGAATTATTTAGTTCTTCTATATTATTATTATTGTTATTAATATTAAAATATTTCATTAAATTATTGTTTGATGAATTATTATATAAATTAATATCAATATTATCATAAGTAGAGAAATTATTATTTAATTTATTATTATTTATAATATTTTCATTATTATTTATATTATTATTTTTAAATGTTGTTTTTTCTATTTCATTTTCTAAATTTGCATATATATTTTCATCTGAAGTAAAAGGATTTCTAACCTTTAAATTATTTAATTTTAAATCATTTAATAACATATTATTATTATCATTATTATTATTTTTATCAGATATTTCATTATAATTATTTAATAATTGTTTATTATCAGTTATATTTTTTATAAATTCATTATTATTATTATTTTCAATATTATTATTCGAATTAATTAAATTATTTTCATTAATATTATTAATACTATCAAAATTTTCTTGATTATTTTTATTTATTTTAATTTCATTATTATTATTATTATTATCATTTGTTATTTCATTTTCATTATTATTTTCAATATTATTATCTTCATTAGAATTTTGATTCTCTTTATTATTATTATCATTTTCATTTAAATTTTTATTTTCATCAAAATTTAAAATATTTTTATCTTTATTATTATTCACATCAATATTATTATTATTATTTTCAAAATTATTTAAAGTTTCAAAATTTTTAGTATTATTATTTGAATTAATATTTAATTGATTTAAATAATAATTATTTTCAAAATCATTAACATTAATTTTATCTTTTTCATATCCAAATAAATTATAATTCAAATCTATATTATTATAATTATTAAATCTTCCTTCAATAAAATTATTAAAATGAGGACTATGAATGTTTTTATAATTTTCATAAAAATGATAATCATTATTATTATTATTATAATTTTTCAATTTAAAATTATTTTTATTAATAATTTCTTCATTTTTATTATTTTCAAATGGATTTTTATTTAAATAATTTGAATATTCAATTTTATTAATAATTTCATAAGTTTTTGTTGAATTTGAATTCATTTGAATTAAAATTTTATTTATTAAATTATTATTAATTAAATTTATTTAATTTTAATTAAAATAATAAAATTATATAATTAAAGAATTTATATATTTACATAAAAAAATAAATTAAAATTAATAATTATTTTATATTTAAAATATATTCTTCAAAAATTATGTAAACTTTTTATATTTTTATGATGTTCTTCTTTTTTTTCATTTTCAATTTTATTTTTATAATATTCAATAAAATTAAATCCAAAATTTCTATTATCAACATTTCTTGGCGTCCAACCTGTTCTTCTATTTTGTTCTAACAACATTTGCCATTTATTAATATTATCATTAGCATTCTTTACAGTATAATCCAAAGAAGGGAAAATTTGAACTAATAATTCAAAAGTAGGTAATATAAAACCTTTTATAAACCCAATTTGACTATTTGGAATATTACTATCATTTCTATCACATAAGAAACTAATAGGTAAATTATTTTGTTTTTCTACATCACCTTGAATCCAAAATTCATTACTAAGTAATTCAACCCATTTTAATGAAATATGAAAAGGTTTTACATTATGAGCAATATCCGCTGAATGAATTAAAAAATCAAAAATACTTTGTTGCTCTTCAAATTTTGTTGAAGGATTTCCTGAAAGAAGTAAAATATTATCATTATTATAATTATTTATTGATAATTTTAAATAATCATTTTCTTTTGAACTATTATTAAAACTTTTTTTCTCATTAAAAATTATTTTGCTTTTAACTATACTCATAATTTTCCCATGATGAGCCATATCAGTTGAAAGAATTTCACTAATTATTCTTTTTCTAATTAATCTAAAATCTTCTTTATTAATATTTTCAAAAATATTATTTTCTTTAATCATTAAAATTTTAAATAATTTACTACAATGAAAATTCTCTAATACACTATTATCATTGTAAGTTATTGCTAAATCACTTAAACTGTTTATATGAAAATTATTATTGAATCCTGGATGACCTGAGTCATGTCCTAAAGCTGCTATAAAAATACTAAGTAAATCTAAAATATTCGTTTCGAGTTTTTCTTCTAAATTACTATTTAAAAAAAATAATGATAATGTTTGAGTTATGTCACTTGCATGAATTGCATTATGATATAAAACGTTTTTGTTATAAGATTTTGAAATGTTATATAATAAATTTTCTAATTTGTCTAAAGGAATTATTTTATCGTTGAATAAAAAAAAATTTTCTAATATTTGCTTTCCCATGAAAGGAAGAACGTTGTCATAACCTATTATTTTTTTTAGGTCAAAAATATCAAAATTTTGGTTAAGAATTGAATTTGGGTCGAAATTATTTTGTTTTATTAAATTGTTAATTTGTGAAAATAATTTGTGATTACTTTTTGATAAGTTTTGAGATTTTGAAAATGTAAAGTCATTTTGATTAAGTGAAAATGATAAATTATTATTACTATTATTTTTATTATTATTATTAGTATTATTATTATTATCAGTTTTATTATTATTATTATTATCAGTTTTATTGTTATTATTATTATGATTATTTTTATTATTATTATTATCAGTTTTATTGTTATTATTATTATTATGATTATTTTTATTATTATTACTATCAGTTTTATTATTATTATTATTATTATCATTATTAGTTTTATTTAAAATATTATGTTTAATTTTAGGTAGTTCAATTGAATTTAATAATAAATTCGAAGAATTTTTTTGTGTTTCAAATATTTTTGCTTCATTTGAAAGATTATTTTTAATATGATAATTACTACTTTTTAATGGGCTAAATAATTTTAAATTTTTTGAATTTTTTCTCATATTATTTTTATTAATATTACTATTATTATATTTTAATACTAATTTAAGACTATATAAATTTAATTTATTATTAAATTCGTTTCTATCAAAATTAACGTTTTCTTCAGTCATTTGATTTTTATTTATTTTTAAATTATTATTATTTTTATAATTAATCTTTTGAATTTCATTTTTTTTTTCAATTTCTGCATTTTTTTCATTTTTAATCATTTTTTTAAATTTTATGCTTGGAACATTTAATAAATTCATATTTTTTTTTATATTTTGACTTTTTGAGTTAATTAAAAAGTTTTTTTTATTTAATTTTAAAATATCTTCATTATATTCATAAACAAATTTAACAAAATCTTTAAATTCTTCATTTTCATTTTTTATTTTATCAATTATTTCTTTATCTTTCAATTCATATGTATATAATGAATGAGAGTTAATAATTTTTATTACCCAATTAATATCTCTTATTAATTTAGTTTGATTGGTACTTATCATTGAAATAAAATTCTTCACTTCATTTAAAATAGATAAAACTTTTTCATAAGGTGTTGTTATAATATTATTTTCAATTGGCATTTTTACATTTTTAATCAATGACATTTTTAGCTTGATTTTTTATTATTAAGAAAAAAAATTATTTATATATTTAATTTTTTAATTAATATTAATTAATTTTATAATTTATTCTTTTCTATTATTAAAAATATTAATATTAATTTTATTTTTTGTTCTTATTTAATTCTTCATTTTTTTTTTGCCTAACAAATATTCTTAAAACACCAACTCTATTATTTCTATTTTTATTAAAATCAAAACCATATTTTCTTCCTAATCTAATTTGTAATAAATAATCATCCAAACTTTTTTTAGAAATTCCTAATATTTTAGCTGCTTTTTCTAAATCATATTTTGTATGTTCTCCATTTTCATTATAAAATCCATTATATAAACGACGCCATGCCAAAACTTTTTCAACAACATAACCTATTCTTCTTTCTCTTCTTCTTGTTATATTATTATTATTATTATTATTATTGTTATTATCTTTATTATTTATTATTTTTATTTCTGAATTGTCACTATCTTCATCATAATCTTCATCATCTTCATCTAATTCTTTAAGTTCTTCATTTCTATTTATATTGCCACTTATAAGTTTTTTATCTATGAAATTTATAAGTTTGATTTTTATAATTTTGTTGTTTAAAATGTTATTTTTATTATTGATATATATATTATGATCTATAGGATCACAACCATATAATATATAGTCATTTAACATAAAATCATAAATGTTTATCATTGAACCTGTGATTGGAAAACCTAAAATTTTTAAATTTTTACATAAATCAAATAATTTTATTTGATAATTATTATCATTTTCTTTTTGATTATTTAAATTATTTTCATTATTATTATTATTATCATTATTTTCATATAATTTTTTTTTATTGTTTTCTATATGAATAGGTAATTTTAACTCAGGAATAATTTCATTTTCAAAAAAATTTTCGTTTTGTTTGTCTTTATTTATATAATTTCTACATATGCAATTTGATGAATCTTCTCCTTTATTTGTAATAATCTCTGAATATATTAATAAATGAATTATAAAAATTTTTTTATTTGAATTATTTTCATTTTTTATATTTATTGAAGAAATAAAAGAATTTTCTTCATTTTCTTCTTCTTCTTCAAATTCTTCTTCTTTTTCTTCTTTTTCTTCTTTTTCTTCTATTATAATTTCTTCTATTTTATTGTTTTTTTTTTTATTTTTTGACATTAATTTTATTTTAAATTTTTGAAATAAAAAAATTAAATAGTAATTTCATAAAAATAATATTTTTAATGTTTTTTTATCTAATTTAATAAATATAATAATAAAAGATAAAATTTTTATTTTCAATAACTAATGGATGAATCAGATATTAATGATAAATTTATTAAAGAAAATGATATTAACAATAATTTAATTAATATTATTGAAAATAATATTATTCAAAATGATAATGAAAATTTATTTCATTTAAATTATTTAAATATTAAAACAAAACAAATTGTTCCAACAGTAATTATTTTTCAAAAAAATGAATTAAATATTTATCAAAATGATTTAATTATTTTATCTAAAAATTATAATGATATTTTATCTATTAAATTTGAAGAAGATATTATTAATGATGATATTATAAATTTAAAAAAAAATAATAAGATTAATGAAGAAATTATTGAAAATAATATTTTTTTTCAATTAAATCTAAATTCTTTGAATAAAAAGAAAAATAATTGTTGTTATAATTGTTTTTGTTGTTGTTGCAATTCTAAAAACAAAAACACAAAAGAAAGAAAATTTTTAACTTTCAATTTTTTAATAAATAAAAATTTAAAATATCAACTTTATGAAAAATTTTCATATTATTTACCAACTTCATTTCTCAAAGAAATAATTTCAAAAAATCGAAAAATGAAATTACTTATATTCGTTAATCCAGTTTCAGGAACAGGCAAAGCAATAAATACATATAACAAAGCCCTTCCATATTTAAATAAAGGAAATATTACAACAAAAGTAGTTTTTACTGAATATAAAAATCATGCATATGATTATGTTCAAAATTTAACAATAAACGAATATGATGGAATAATCGTATGTAGCGGAGATGGTATTATGCATGAAATAATAAATTCAATATTCAACCGAAATGATAAAGATATATTTATAAATAATATAATATTAGGTGTTATACCAGGAGGATCAGCAAATGCTTTATGTAAAGTAATTTCAGATTATAATGACGATAATAATGATTTAGAAAATTTTATATATTATATTTTAAAAGGAAATTCAAAATATATAGACATTCAAGAATATGAATTATTAACTGAAAAAAATGTATCAAAAAAAATTTATAGTTTCTTATCATTAACCTGGGGAATAATTGCTGATATTGATTTAGAAAGTGAATGTTTAAGATGCTTAGGAGGTGATATGAGGTTTACTATTATGGGTGCTATTAGATGGTTTTGGTTAAGAGAAATTTATGGAAATTTGATGATTTTGAAAGAAGATAGTAATGTTAATGTAAATGATATTCCTAGTATTAAAGAAAATTTAAGTAATGATTTTATTTTAAATAATATGGATGTATTTAATGATAAATTTAATTTTTTTCTTGCAAATAATACTAAATTTATCAGTGAAAATAATTATACTAGTCCTCTTAGTGAATTGGATGATGGGAAAAATGATATATTATTTTTAAAAAGTGAAGATAGTGGAAAATATTTATTATTTAAAGAATTAGTTTATTATTTAGATGATGGTGATATGTTATTTTCTGATAAAAATAAAAGAGAATTTAAAAATGGAATTCATTATAAAAAATGTAAATTTTTTAGATTAATTCCTAAAATTAATTTAACACAAAATAATGATGTAAATGTATCAGTATTGAATAATTTTACTTTTTCTTATAGTATAGATGGAGAAAGATATCCGATTTGTCCAATTCAATGTAAAACACTTAATAAAGTAATTAGAATTTTTTCGGCGAAAGAATAAATTTTTATTCTTTGTAAAATTATTTAGAAAAAAATCTAATTATTTTGAAATAAATTTTGTTATTTTAATTATTATAATAATAAATGGTAAATAATATATTTATAATATTTAATAAAATTAATAAAATAATTATAATATCGTTATTAATATAATATATAATATAATTATTAATGTAAATATTATATAATTAATATTTTTTCTTATATAATTTATATAATTTTTCCTCAAATAAGTTTAAAACATAAGATAATAATTTTTTTCAATAATTATTATAATTCATTAATATTTTTTTAAATAGAAAATAAAAATTGAAAATAAAAATTTTAATTACTTTTTTTAATTTTATTTTGTGTTTAATTTTATTTAAATAATACTAAATATAATTTTATAATCAATTAAATTATAATATTTTAATTTATAATAAATAATATATTTTTATTTATTAAG
>JAEEGK010015756.1_pt1 | contig 16704 bp, 16 predicted proteins | sample 8958771 | NCBI WGS metagenome assembly JAEEGK01 (sample SAMN16246547, study PRJNA631951) | gut metagenome | biome: gut microbiome; feature: rumen; material: SC-attached | host: Bos | place: Iran: Karaj | collected 2018-10 | reverse complement strand
AACCATTGTTTTCCCTTTCGATTTCATCAATGTGTTGATTGGGATAGTTGGCGGTAACATAAGCTGCAATCTGTTCGGGGACAAGCGTCGCAGGCACAGCATCATAGATGGATGAATGTTCGCAGTTCACCTCAACCCATTCAAACGCTTGGGTAAAATACACCTTGGTGTTGTCGCTTAGAATCACACGGTAATAGTGTTCGGTCTGGTTACAGCTGAGGATGCTTGCTTCTGGGAAATGTGTGTTGACAAACGTGACAATGTCCGTGGCAATGTCCATCGCATTGACGGGAGCACCGTTCCCTTCGGCCTCCCATTGGTTGTTGTTGCTGTTGGTGCTGCCTCCAGTGGGTGTTTCTTTTGTGCATGATGACACTGCGAAAGACAGTGCAATGAATGCTGCAAACAATGCTAATTTCTTCATTTTAGTTAGATTTTAGTTGATAAATAATTGAATTATGGGATAAAAAAAGACGGTCCGAACCGTAGTCCACACCATCTTTTATGTTTTTCGTGATGATATAGTTATGGCTGTCAGCCAAGCTTTTCCTTGGGGCGTAACGCCTTACCTGTCCAAGACGTAAAGCCGCCGAGCACATATTTTCATTTTGTTCTTCGCCTAGGGATGTAACTGGGTAAAAGTCACATTGGCATTGCAAACCATCCGATGGACCATTAAGCACGAAATCCGAATCCTCGTCGTCGTCAAATTCATCGCCATCGAACGACATATTGGACAGAATTTCAGTTTGTTCCATGACAAATATGTCCTCTTGGGCCGTGCTAGTAAGGTCAAGAAGGAACAACCCCATCAGGATGAGGGCGACGACAGAGACATATTTTCGGAAAAAGTCAATCATGGCGAGGCCGGTGTTCTATTGAATAACTGAATAGTTCTGAAATTATTGTTGGGTTAGGCAAAAATTAGCTTCGTACCAAGCAGGCAGCAAATCCGAACGATGTTTGATTTTCTTTCGTTACATCTTTGATACTTTTCTGATATTTTATCGAACAACTATCGAACAATTATCGGAGAACTATCGAATAAATAACGAAGAAATGTCGGAATTGTTCCCTGTCTGGTAGCTGGTTGCTCCCTGCCAAGAGCGAGCCAACCAAAGCGCAAAAGTTCGGCCATGGTATTTCAATTCCACTGTGGACGTTTGGGCTGCTGTATTAAATCCCTATTCTTCTGAATACCCAACCATAGTCTTTCTGTATTCCATAGGGCTTTTTCCAAGGTGTTTCTTGACGTATTTGCAAAAGAAACTGACATCGGGGAAATCCAGTTTGAAGGCGATTTCCTTAACGGAGAGGTCGGTCTGCAACAGGTAGTATTTGATATGGCCTACAGTACTTTCAGTAATCCAGTCCATTGCCGTGCGTCCACTCTTTTCCTTACAGACGGCACTTAAGTATTTTGAGGTGACAAGCAATTGTTCGGCGTAAGCCCTGACTTCACGCTCGGTGTTAGTAGGACGGCTAAGTATGGACATGAAACGCTGGAATAGGCGGTCTTTTTGCGAGGTGTCGCATGTGTTCTGGTTAACCGTTTCTGTTTCATGCGCATGAAGGAGCTCAACAGCTACCGCTTGCGAGGTAAGTCTGATGATACGCTGGCGATAAGGATTGTCACTATCTTCCATGTAGACCATCAAAAGATTAAAGTAAGCCAGGAAAAGCTTGCTTTGGAACTCTGTGGCGTGAACAACTGGGTTTCGTCTTAAATAGAACAGTTTCTTCCACCAGTTAGGGTCGATTTGGAAAATACCTGGCAATGTCTCGTCATAAACCGACTCACCAGCACTGATCACCTTCCCTTGTAAGTCAGGTGTGCGCATATACATGCCAACGATGTTGCGGGGTGTGCTAATAATGATGTCACCTTCCCCTACGTGGTACATTTCTCCCTCTACGGAAAACTGCAGTGCGCCTCTCTCACAATAGAACGCGAGGAAGGAACTTGACATGGTTTCCGGTGCAATATTGACCTCATCTATATTATCAGAAACAATGAGGTCGTTGAAAGATTTCATCATGGTCGGTCAATTTTTCTGCAAAGAAACAATCTATTACGGTACGCTTTATGGTAAATAACTCCTTTTTTGTTTCCAATATTTCCCTTGGTGCTTTTTTTGACCGCAACAAAGGTGATTTAGACAAAGTTGTTTCATCCCATTGCATCTACTTTTGCGCCATCAAAACCAGAAAAATGGAAAAGCAAACATCAACAAAACAATCAGTGAGGATACAGACTTCCATTTTGAATGGAGTGGAGAAAAAAGCGTTGTTGTGGCTCGCGGAGCGGCAGCCGAAATGGACCGACTCCGACATGCTGACTTTCATCGGATTCATCGGTGCAGTGGTCATTGCTGTGGGATACATTTTGTCAAACTACAATGTGCATTTCTTATGGCTGGCCTCGCTGGGTTTCATCATCAACTGGTACGGTGACTCGCTTGATGGCACATTGGCCCGTTATCGGAAACAGCAGCGTCCGATATATGGTTTCTATCTCGACCATACGATGGATGCCATCAATGAGACTTTCATGTTTATGGGTGCTGGTCTGTCGCCTTTTATGCGCTTCGACCTGTCATGCGTCCTGCTAGTCATTTATCTGATGCTGACCCTCAATGTATCGATGAATGCCCATCTGAAAGGTGAGTTCCGGCTGACTTACGCCAAATTGGGGCCTACGGAATTTCGGTTGATTTGCATCATTGCCAATGCCGTTTTGGTATTTTCCAAACCACTGAGAATATGGACATTAGAGTTGCCTTGGCTCACTTCCACACTTGAACTTTCTGCCCTTGACTTGGTTGGAATTGTCATTCTTCTTGCTTTGGTGCTGATATACATCGTGACCATTTGGCAAGATGCCCGCTATTATGCAAGAATCGACCCGAAGCATAAGAATGAATAAAGCCAATGATTTGATATTGCACCGCATTCCCAAGTTTTTCGTAGGCAATTTGTTGGGTACACTCGTGGACACACTCGTCCTATGGGTGTTCTCACATTTCGTGTTTCACAGGTATGTCGGCAAAGTCATCATCTCGCCCGTCATCTCATTTGAGTTTGCTGTTTTCTCGAATTTCATTTTCTCCTATTACCTGACATGGAAAGACCGCATCTCACATCATTCGGGGAAATCGTTCATCAAGCATTATGGAGCCTATAATGCCTCTTGCACAGGTGGTTTCCTCATCAAGATGGGCATACTCCTATTGATCCAGACACTGTCGAAATGGGATGTGGTGATATGCAACTTGTTGGCACTCTGCGTTTCAGGAACATATAATTTCACGATGAATGAACTAGTGATCTTCAAGAAAAAGAACAAATAATATGGATGTTACTATTAAAGAGGTCAGAACAAAAAGTGATTTGAGGAAGTTTATCCATTTTCCCAATGAGCTTTACAAAGACAACCCTTACTATGTCCCGCAAATTGAATCGATGGATCGCGACACGCTGACACCTTCGAAAAACCATGCCTTTGAGGTTTGCGAAGGCAAGTATTGGTTGGCCTACGATGAGCATGGTAAGGTAGTCGGGCGTGTGGCTGGCATCATCAACCACAGTTATAACAAAAAAGCTGGCGAGAAAATTTGTCGCTTTGGGTGGATTGATTTCATAGACGACCACGATGTTTCGATGGCACTTATGAACGAGGTGGAAGCCTATGCTTATGAAAAGGGCATGCAAAAAATCTGTGGGCCGATGGGTTTTCTGGAGTTTGATCCTGCTGGGGTTTTGGTTGATGGTTTTGACCAACTTCCTACAGCCTACGGCAAATATAACGCATCGTATTATGAAGAGCACTTGCTTGCCTTGGACTATACCAAAGATGTTGATTTTGTGGAATATCTAATCAAAGTCCCTGAAGTGATTCCCGACCGTTATGCCCGCGCCGCCAAGATTGTTGCTACAAAATTCGATTTGCATGAAGCTCCCATCAGGAATAGAAAAGACATCCTTCCATACCTCGATGGCATTTTCCATTGTTTGAATGCTGCCTATTCCAAGTTGCATGGTTTTAGCGAACTATCTTCAGGACAATGCGAAGACTTAGGCAAGCAGTTTTTGGGCAATATCAATGTAGATTACCTCAGTGTCATTCTTGACAGCGACAATCAGGTGGTGGCTTTTGGCGTGGCTCTCCCATCGCTTTCCAAGGCCATGCAAAAAGCAAAAGGGCACCTGTTTCCTTTCGGCTGGATGCATTTGCTTAAAGCCTTGAAGAAAAACGACACCATCGACCTGCTTTTGATTGCCATTGATGAACAATACCATAACAAGGGTGTTAATGCCATGATTTTTGATAAAATTGCCCAAGGAATTGTGAAGAATGGCATCAAATATATAGAATCCACTCGGGAATTGGAGGACAACACCCAAGTGCAGAATCTTTGGCGTTATTTGGAACATGCCCTTCATAAAAGAGCCAGGGTATATCAGAAACTACTATAATTCAACAAAATGAAATATGTACAGCCTAAATTATAAAGTAACCACCAGCACCTGCAACAGCGAGGGCAAACTCAAGCTGTTCTCCGCCCTACAGATGATGCAGGACTGCTCCGAGATGTGGATCGACAGCGAGCCACAGGTAAAGGAATACTTCTTCCGCGAGAATATGGCGCAACTGCTGGCCTCAAGGCAAGTGGAGATTATGCGCGTGCCTGATTTCAAGGAAGAACTGACCGTGACCACCTCGGTCTACGGCATGAAGCCCATGTTCGGTTTCCGCAACACCTTTATCTATGATGCAGAAGGCAAGCCCTGCTACCGCACTTGGAGCATGGGTGCCTTTGTCGACAAAGCCAACGGCAAGCTGAAGCGCGTGGACGATGCCGTGGCCAACTCATTGCTCATCGAGCCGCAGCAGGAGATGAACTACAAAGACCGCCGCATCATGTTGCCGAAGGGTGGGGGAGAGGCCTTCGCATCTATCCAGGTGATGCGCGCCGACATCGACTACAACCGCCATGTCAACAACGCCAACTACATCCGCATGGCGATGGAACTGTTGCCTGAGGACTTCGAGGTGAAAGGACTTCGTGTGGAATACCGTGTGGCGGCGAAGTTTGGCGATGTACTCGTTCCAACAGTTTTTGAGATAGAAAACGGCTTCATCATCGAGCTTGCCATTGGGAACGAGGCGAGCGCTATTGTGGAGTTTACATCTTAATAACGCCTTCCAAAACTACGATAACAACAGAAAAGCTCTGTGGTTTAAGAAACCATCGGCAACGCAATGGCTTTTTGCGGGAGGGTTTGGTGTTACATCCCCATCAGCATCACCCGCTCCTCTTTCTTGAAGCCGAATCTTTCATAGAAAGCGGGCAAGTCACCTTCGCGGGCGGTAATCAGATGGAAGCCAACAATACCCTGTGCCTTGAGGTCGGCGAGGCTTTGCTCCAGCAAACGGCTGGCAATGCCTTGTCGTTGGTATTGGGGCGCAACGGCGAGGTCATTGATTTCGAAGGTGCGGCCATAATGGAACAGCATGGAAGTGCCCAAAATGAAGCCGGCCACTTCTCCTTCTATTATGCATTCTAAGCCGTAATGCTGCTGGCATTCAAGTAGTTCGCGGACATGGATGGTGGCGTCTTCCACCGACCAGTTGTCGTTCCACGGCTCGCCTGAAAACGCCGCAGCGTAGATGGCACCATATTGATTCAAATGCTCAATAGTGATGGGACTGATGATGAGGTTTTGCATAAGGGATATTTTTGGCAAAGATAGTGGATTATTGCGAACGTTTGAACTATTCTTTTCATCTCTGTTTCCTTCGGAACTCCATCATGGATTGTCCCGTAGCGTTGCGGAAGAAACGGCAGAGGTAGGAAACATTGTCGTAGTTCATACGGGCAGCGATTTCCTCAACGGTGAGGTCGGTCTCGGCAAGATAGCGCTTGAGTTCATAGATGACCGTGTCGTTGATGAGGGCTTTAGTGGAAGTCTTCATTAGGCGGTGGCAGACCTTGTTCAGATAGTCGGGACTGAGGCACAGTTCGGAAGCATAGAATTTCACGCTGCGTTCATGGTGGATATGCTGATCCAAAAGCGCGTTGAGGCGGTCGGGGATGCTCCAAACGGCCGATTTCTCATCGTGGACCTCGGGCGGAAAAAGCTGAGTAATCCGTTGCTCAATGGCGATGAAGAGGTTGTGCAGTTCGCTGTAAACCATCTGTTGGCAGATTTCATCGTCGAAGGTTTGAACAATCCACTCCATCCGTCCAAACCATTCTTTTGCAAGTCGTTGCGCCGGCTTCTCGATGGTGAAAGCAGGATACCGATAAAGGAAATCCCAAAACACAGGCGAGTTGAAGTTGACGGTGAAATCGGCAATGGCGGGGTCGTTCATTTCGACGAAACGACAAGAAAAACGCGACGAAGTGCGTTCAATAGTGAATCGCGAAAAAGTGAAAAGCGGCATCAGAGTCTCGCGACGGATAGCCACGGGCCGAAAATGCGAGCTACCGATGGCACAACCCTCTGTGCACAACAAAAGCGTACAGCCACTGGCGGGAACCACCGTATGGAGCAATCCACTGAAATCGGTCGTGCCGCAAACCGTCGGCGAAGCGTTATTTGGACTGAAAAATGACATATCGAATGCAAAAATAGTTGTTTTTCACCAAAAACAACCCATTTTGGACTGAAAAGTGACATTTAAAGGCTGATTTGTTTGCCAATCGCCTGCGGCAACCTCCGTAATTTTGCAGCTCATACCATATACCTAATATGAGCAATCAACCACAAGTGACCTTGGCTCCCTTGGAGCCTGACGACAAGGAGCAGTTCATCCTCGATAACCAATGGGCGTTTAAGTATGGCGCCACGGAGGAGTTTGGAGTGCGTGACGACCATTTTGAGGAAGACGGCGAAATCATCTCGCACGACACCATCGAGCAGTCTATCAACAACGGCAAGGCCTATCGTATCCTTTTGGACGGGGAAAAGGTCGGCGGCGTGGTGCTTCGCATCGAAGGCGACCATGGTGAATTGGAACTGTTATTCGTTTCTCCCAAGACCCATAGCAAGGGTGTGGGGTACGCTGCTTGGGTTGCCGTGGAGCAGCTGCATCCTGAAGTGAAGGTTTGGGAGACCTGCACACCCTATTTCGAGAAGCGCAACATCCACTTCTACGTCAACAAATGCGGCTTCCACATCGTGGAGTTTTTCACGAAATATCACCCCGACCCGAGGATGCTCGAAGAAGGAGCCTGCCCTGATATGGAAGGTGACGATGAAATGTTTAGGTTCCAGAAAGTGATTCAAAAGTAAAATGAAGAAACTCCTCCTGATTATCATCCCGTTGCTGATGCTCTCATGCGCATCAAGCCACCCACAAGAAAGCGACCTTGACGAACCACAAAGCCATGAATTGTTGACCATCGCCGCTCGCGATTTCGAGATAAACACCGAATATGCCGCCACCATCAAGGGCTTGCAGGACATCAGCGTCATTCCACGCATCGAAGGCTATCTGCAAGGCATCTATGTGAAAGAAGGCGACCGCGTGAAAGCTGGCCAATTGCTGTTCCGCATCGACGATGCCGTTTGGAGAGCCGCTGTGGCGGAGGCCTCGGCCAATGTACAACAAATGAGCGCGGCTTTGGAAAAGGCACAGCTGGAGTTTGAAGGCAAGCAGAAACTCCACGAACAAAGTGTCATCTCCGACTACGAACTGGCCGCTGCCAAAAGCGACCTCGCAGTGGCCAAAGCCAACCACGCAGCAGCACAGGCATCACTTACCTCTGCCCGAAACAACCTCAGCTATACCGAGTTACGAAGCCCATCGGACGGGGTGGTCGGCAGAATACCCTACCGCAAGGGCGATTATGTCGGTCCATCCATTGCATACGGCCTGACCCGCATCTCCGACAACGGCCAAATGCGCGTGTATTTCTCCATGACCGAAGCCAAAATCATGGAATACCTATCGGAATACAAAAGCCTCACGGCAGCCATCAATGCGATGCCCGAGTTGCGGCTGCAATTCCCTAACGGACAGTTTTACGAACGCACGGGCCACGTGGAGAGCATCAGCGGCATCATCGACGAACAGACGGGGGCAGTGTCGGTGTGCGCCTTGTTCGACAACCCCGAAGGCATCCTGCTCAGCGGCGGCACGGCAAAAATCGTCATGCCTACAGTTCACACCAACGCCATCGTGATTCCGCAAGAAGCCACCTATAGTATCCAAGACAAGGTGTATGTGATGAAAGTGGAGGATGGCAAAGCGGTCTCCACCATCATCCAAGTGGAAAACCAAAACAACGGCAAAGACTACGTGGTGACGGATGGACTTTCGGTCGGTGATGTGATTATTGCTAAAGGGGCGGGATTTGTGCAAGAAGGAGCTAGGATAGTTTAGAGTTGAGAGTTTAGAGTTATGAAGGTAAAGACTTTTATAGATAGGCCGTTGTTATCGATGGTGATCAGCGTCATCATCGTGGCATTGGGTGTGATTGCACTCACTTCACTGCCCGTGGAGCGCTATCCCGACATTGCACCGCCCGCCATCAACGTATGGGCCAGCTATCCGGGTGCAAGTGCTGAGACGGTCCAGAAAAGCGTGGTGACGCCCTTGGAAGAAGCCATCAACGGTGTGGACGGAATGACCTATATGAAGTCGTCGGCAAGCAACGGCTCGGGTAGCATCACCGTATTCTTCGAGCAGGGTGCCAATGCGGATTTGGCCGCCGTCAACGTGCAGAACCGTGTCATCCAGGCACAGGCGCAACTGCCCGCCGAGGTGCTGCAAATCGGTGTTTCCACCGAGAAGCAGCAGCCCGGACAGCTCCGCATCATCGCCTTGGAAAGCCCCAACGGCACCTACGATGAGAACTTCTTGAGCAACTATTTTTACAACAACCTGCGTCCCGCCATCCTCCGCATCAAGGGTGTGGGCAAGGTGGAAGTGTGGGGTTCACAATACGCCCTACGCATCTGGCTTAAGCCCGATGTGATGGCCCGTTATAAGCTGATGCCCAGCGACATCAGCGCCGTGTTGGCCGAACAGAACATCGAGACCTCGGTGGGTGCACTGGGCCAGAATTCCGACAATGTGTTCCAATATGTCTTGCGCTATACGGGACGCAAAACGGAAGTCTCGGAGTTTGAGAACCTTGTGATCGCCTCGCTTCCCACAGGCGAGGAACTGCATCTCAAAGACGTGGCCGACATCGAGTTAGGACAGTCGGACTACGACTATGCCAATAGCATCAACAGCCACCCGGGAGTAATGGGTTCCGTGCATCAGGTGGCAGGCTCCAACGCCACCAAGATCAACCTTGCTATCGACAAACTACTTGATGAGTTGAACCAAAAACTACCCAAGGACGTTAAGATTGTCACCTTCGACAACACCAACGACTTCCTGTTTGCCTCCATCCGCGAGGTCATCATCACTTTGCTGATTGCCATGGTGTTGGTGCTGGTGGTCGTGTTCCTCTTCTTGCAGGACTTCCGCGCCACTTTGATACCAGCCCTTGGCATTCTCGTATCGCTCATTGGCACCTTTGCCTTCATGAAGGTCGCTGGCTTCTCAGTCAACCTGCTGACACTATTTGCTTTGGTGTTGGTCATCGGTACCGTGGTTGACGACTCCATCGTAGTGGTGGAAGCCGTGAAAGCCAACTTCGATACAGGTTACCAATCGGCCTACAAAGCCGCCGTCGATGCCATGAAAGGATTGGCTGTGACCTTATTCACCACCACATTGGTGTTTATGGTCATCTTTATCCCTGTGTCATTTATGGGCGGTACCACAGGCATCTTCTTCAAACAGTTCGGCTTATCGATGGCGGTGGCCGTAGGCATCTCATTCATCAATGCTTTAACCCTTGCTCCTGCGCTATGCGCACTGCTACTGAAACCTTCGGGAAATGAAGGCTCCTTTACTAAAAAAGTCACGAGAGCCTACGACACTGCTTTTCAAGCCTTGTTAGGTCATTATTTGAATGCACTGAAGCACATTATCAAGCGGAAGAAGTTGGTGGCCGTCAGCGTGGTAGCGGCATTGGCTCTGGTAGTACTGTTATTCAAGGTCATCCCCACGGGTTTCGTGCCCAATGAGGATGTGGGGACGCTTTTCGTTGATATCACCGCACCTTCCGGCTACACCATGGAGAAAACCCGTGGCATCATGGACCGCGCCTGCGAGCAGATCCAGCAGCTGCCTGCCGTTGAGTCGGTGGGCGGCGTGGTTGGCGTAGGTGCTGGCAGCAATGGCGCTTCCATTTTTGTGCAACTCAAGCCTTGGAAACAACGCCGTGGGCGCAACAACACCTCCACCGCCGTGATGGAACAAATCAGCGAGATAATGGCCCAAGAGCGCGAGGCACAGGCTTTTGTAATGGAACCCGGCATGATTGAAGGCTATGGTGGGGGAGGGGGCTTCGTGTTTTCCGTGCAGGACCGCAACGGCACCGACATCCGCACCTTGAAGGCCATCACCGACCGCTTTGTTGAAAAGCTGACTGAGTGTCCTGAAATCGGCGAGATCTATTCGAACTACGATGTCAACTATCCGCAATACAAGGTGGATGTAGATGTGTCACACTGCAAGCGGGCGGGCATTTCGCCGGTCACGGTACTCAACGAGTTGGGTGCCTACTTGGGCGGCGACTACATCTCCAACTTCAACAAATTCAACAAGGTGTATCAGGTCAGTTTGCAGTTGCGTCCTTCCGACCGCACCACGCCCGAGTCGTTGGACAACCTGTTTGTCCGTTCCGAGTCGGGTGCGATGCTGCCCATCAGCCAGTTTGTGACACTCACCAAGGAGTTTATGCCGCAGTCGCTGAGCAACTTCAACATGTTCAGTAGCATCGGCGTGTCGGGCAATGTGGCCCCAGGCAGCAGCACTGGAAAGGCCATCAAGTCCATACAGGAGGTGGCTACCAAGGAACTCCCTGTGGGTTACAGCATCGAGTTTGACGGCATCACCCGTGAGGAGAGCCAGCAGGGCAATCGCGTCATCGTCATCTTCATCATCTGCTTGGTGTTCGTTTATTTGGTGATGGTGGCCCTCTACGAGAGTCTCTTCATCCCCTTGACGGTAATGCTTGCGGTGCCGTTTGGTCTGGTAGGCAGCTTGCTCTTTGCCAAGCTCTTCGGGGTGGAAAACAACATCTATTTCCAGGTGGGCATCATCATGCTGATGGGTTTGCTGGCCAAAACCGCCATCCTGCTCACCGAGTATGCTTCGCAAAACCGTCGCGAGGGCATGTCCATCACCGATTCAGCTTTCGTCAGCGCGAAGATGCGACTGCGCCCCGTGCTGATGACCTCGCTCACCATGATTTTCGGCATGTTGCCCTTGATGTTTGCCAACGGCGTGGGAGCCAACGGCAGCAGAACCATCGGTGTGTGCCTCGTAGGCGGCATGTTGTTCGGCACCTTGGGACTGCTGCTTACCGTGCCAGGCTTGTTTACAATTTTCCAGAAGATACAAGAGAAAGCCAGGAAAGGCGTCCCGGAGGGACGCGACATTAATAATCTCAGACAAACGCAGTGCAGCCTAGGGATGAAGAAAATGATCATCCTCCTCCTAATCTCCCTGTCTGCCAACACGCTGTCCGCGCAGTCTTGGCAACAAATCTATCCCGACCCACTGCTGCAAAGCTATATCACCGAGGCCTTGGAAAACAATGCCGACCTGCGGACGGCACAACTGTCGCTGGAGCAGTCGGAGGCGATGCTGAAACAGGCGCGGTTGAGCTATCTGCCCGCGTTTTCGTTGGCACCTTCGGGCACGGTCTCAAAAGCGCAAAACGAAGCCGCGACTTATACCTACGAGTTACCACTGACGATGAGCTGGGAGCTGAGCTTCGGAGGCAAGCGGCACCATCAGAAAGAGATGGCCTTAGCGGAGTTGGAGAAAGACTCGGCACAGCTGAAATACGCACAGATTCAACTCATTGCCGAGGTGGCCAATGCATACTATACCCTGGTGATGCTCGATAAGCAGTATGCCATTACACAAGAGGGTATCCGCATTCAGGCGGAGAACTTGCGGGTGCTTCGGGCGATGAAGGAAGTTGGGCAGCAGAACGAGACTGCCGTCAGTCAGGCGGAAGCGTCCTATCAAGGCGTGCTGGCCACTTTGCCCATGCTTGAAGCACAGATACTCAAGGCGGAGAGTGCGCTTTGCCTATTGCTCAACCGCCAACCAGATGTTATTGCACGAGCCTCTTGGGAAGAGGTGAAAGGCATCGTCATGGACACGGAGTGCGCCGTCCCCTTGGAAGCCTTGGCCTCCCGCCCCGATGTGCTGGCAGCGGAATGCCTGTTGAGGGCTTCGTTCAGTAATGTTGGGGTGGCTCGGTCAGAGTTCTATCCTTCCTTAAGCATCAGTGGGAGTGCCGGATGGACCAACAACGGCGTGACCATCAATCCCTACCAGATGCTGCTCAATGCCATCAGCTCGCTAGTACAGCCCCTATTCGCCCAAGGACGGCTTAAAGCCAACCTGAGTGTGGCGCAATCACAGCAGGAACAGGCGCAGATTGCCTTTGAAAAGGCTTTGCTTGTGGCAGGTGGCGAGGTGCGTGACGCACTGGCCGACTGTCAGGCTTGCAATACCCGCGAGGAGGCACGTACCAAACAGGTGGAAGCTGCTCATCAAGCATACGAGAACAGCCGCTTGACCATGCAGTATGCCAATACTAGCTATTTAGAAGTGCTCATCGCCCAAAGTGCCTGGCTCGACGCACAACTGCAACAGACCGCCGACTGGTTGGAGAAACAGCAGAGCGGGATTAGTCTTTTTAAGGCAGTTTGCGGGGGGATAAAGTGATTCTAAATCGTAATATTCAAGAAAAAAATTGCCTTAAAAGGTAATCGTTTCGAAAAAATGTTGTATTTTTGCATCGATAAAACATAGAACCAATGACAAAAGCAACAATACTATCAGTAGAGCAAACCGAAAAAGCAGGATTGTTCACCATTATCTTTGAAGGCGAGGGGATGTCGGAATTCGACAATTTCTACGCCAAATTCATCAATGATGCGGAACGCAGCAGCGACCTTCAGCAAATCCTCAATCAGATTGATTTAATGATGAATGTACGAGGATTTACGGAACGGAATTTCCGCTATGAGGGCAAGGTCGGTGACAATGTGGTGGCGCTGCCTGTCTATAAGAATTCATTGCGCCTCTATTGCCTTCGCTTGTCTGACAGCGTATTGATTGTCGGCAATGGCGGCGTAAAATCCACACGCACCCACGAAGAAGATGATACACTTAACGGTTATGTCATCAGTCTTCAGAAACTCGACGCATTGCTCAAAGCGGACATCAAAAAAGGCATTGTTCGCATTGAAAAAACAGAAATAATTGGTGTTGACGATAAAGAATACGACCTATGAAACAAGATGTATCAGGGGCAAAGCATTTCCATGAGGCATTGGCAGCCACCCCAAAAGATTTAAGGCAGCAAATGGAATGGTCTTTCCATATTGCCGACGAGATTGACGATGCTCTGAAAGCCAAGGGCATGACGCAGAAAGAACTTGCCAAGCGTCTCGGCACCTCTGCCGCTGCGGTATCGCGCTGGCTTGGTGGCGGTCACAACTTTACGCTATCCACATTGGCAAGAATTTCTGTAGTGTTAGATGTGCCGCTGATTTCGGTTCCGAATTAGGCGTGTCTTCGTTTCCCCCTTTTCTAATTAGAGAATATGGCAATAATAATAGCTTTAATAATGGCAATAATACTCCTTGCTATCTATTTATTAGGTGGAGTTGGGGTTGTTGCCTTATTTGATAATGATAACGATAATAAAGGAGGCTGTTCGGTGATTGTTATTATCATAGTGATACTATTTGTGATATTGCTTATGCTACGTGGATTAAAGTCTTGTGTTTCTTAATTGAATAATATGAGTTACTCAAAAACAATGCTCTGCGAACTGATGACCTATAGTATTGCTGGAAAAAAATATTATCAGGATGAAATATATTAACAAAGATTATAGCAACCGTCAAATCCATCTTGGGCTTGTGGCTAGCTGTCGAAAAAATAATAGATTCGGGCTCTTATATGGTTTTAGAAAACCTCCTTATGATGGCAAGGAAGAGTTGTTTGAGAATAAGTTGTTCTATTTTGAGAAAGACCCTTTGCTTGAAATTTCAGAGAACACATTGGTATCATATCTAGCATATGACTATAATGGGTTTACACCCAAGGTGGATTACGTGTATCCTGTATCTTCATTAGTTAAGCACAAAGATGAAAGAGGTGTTTACAGGACCGATGATGTTTATCATGATGATGAAACTTGGCGATTAATCAATGAAGGAATACCGTTTTTTGACTATGAAAAAGGTCGAGAGTGTTGCATTTATTATCCAATAATTGATAATAACACATGTACAATGTGGCGGGGATTATTTGGCTGTGGAATTTACATGAAAAAAGAGGCGGTCATTTATGAGATGTACAATGAAATAACCTCTATAAGTTATTCTGGATGGCCGTCATTAGAGGAAGTAACTAATGCAGTAGTCGAGTTTAAGAAACAAATAGATTCGATTAATGCATTTGAAATAATTGATACATTTGAAATAATGAAAATCTGCCGATATATTAGTAGGCCAGGAAGAGATGACCATTATTTTGAAGACCTATATCAAGAACTTCCTAATGATGACAAATTTCTATCATTTCTATTGCCGACCAAACAAGAAAACATCTTTTTCGACGATAATGCATACCGAAGTGATGGTTATAAGGACTGCGTTCTGCTATTGAAAGAAGAGACAAACCAAGCAAGAGAAAAAGCCAAAGCCGATTATTCAAAAGAAAAACATTTTGCTTTTTTAATTAGTGACTATTTTTCAGAGGTACTTAAGAAAAAGGAAAGAACTGAATTCTTAAATGAGCAGATTAAAGAAGAATTCGACATTGATAATGCGAGCGAAATAGTTTCTCATTTTAATGGCGAAATCACAGACAAGTTTATTAGTTTAGTAAATAAATATAATGATAGAACAGTGATTGGACCTCTCGAAATATAATAAGGGCCATTCGAAAAGCCACATTGCCAAGGAACAATTTGGACGGGAACTGAAGGCTGCTGTCAACAACAAGGTTAGATCCCCTAATCTTCATCATAATGAACAAAACTCAAAATAAATGATTTCGTTCATTGTATTCAACAAATCAAAACAATCAGCATAACAACTTATTAAGGTCGCCCCCTCACCATGCCCACCATCAGCCTCTCCGACCATTTCGGCTACCGCAAGCTGCTGCGTTTCACGCTGCCCACCATCGCCACGATGATCTTCACCTCCATCTATAGCGTGGTCGACGGTGTCTTTGTCTCCAACTTCGTGGGCAAAACGCCCTTCGCCGCCGTCAACCTAATGATGCCGTTCCTTTTTCTAGTAGGCGTGGTAGGCTCGATGTTGGGCACGGGCGGCAGCGCCCTGGTGGCCAAAAGCCTTGGCGAAGGCGACCACCCCAAGGCCAACAGGATTTTCTCCATGCTTACCGCGGTGAGTTTCCTCTCAGGCGTTGTTTTCGGGTTGATAGGCATGGTGTTTTTGGAGCGCATCGCCATCCTCCTCGGTGCCGATGCCAGCATGATGGACAGCTGTGTGCTTTACGGCCGCATCCTGTTGATAGGCTTACCATTCTTCATCCTTCAAAGCATGTTCCAGGGCTTCCTGGTGACTGCCGAGCGGCCTCAGTTAGGATTGGTATTTACCGTGTTGTCAGGCTTGCTCAACATCCTTTTGGACTATCTCCTCATCGTGGTCTTCGACATGGGCTTGAGCGGTGCGGCATGGGCCACCCTCATCGCCTCGGCAGTGGGTGGGCTGGCTCCTTTGCTCTTCTTCCTCCTGCCCAACAAGACGATGCTGCATCTCGTTCGGCCCGTTTATGACGGCAAGGCCTTGTGGCAATCCATCACCAACGGCATGAGTGAGTTCTTCTCCAGCATCTCGGGCAGCATCCTCTCGATATGCTACAACTATCAGTTGATGAAATACATTGGCGAGAACGGTGTGGCGGCTTACGGTGTCATCATGTACGTGCAAATCATCTTCTTCGGGGTCTTTTTCGGCTATGCCGAAGGCACAGCTCCCATCGTAAGCTACAACTATGGGGCGCAAAACCATGCCGAGCTGAAAAACGTCTTCCAACGCAGCCTGAAACTCATCGCCGTGATCGGCTTGGTGCTCACCCTATTGTTGGAACTGACCGTTGCGCCGCTTACCAAAATCTTCGTGGGCTACGATGCGGAGCTTTATGCCCTTACCTGCAAGGCTTTCCGTATCTACGGCCTTTCCTATCTCTTGGTAGGTTTTAACTTCTATGCCTCATCGTTCTTCACCGCCTTGAACAACGGCAAAGTCTCGGCTATCATCTCCACGGTGCGAACGTTGGTGTTTGAAACTGCTGCGGTGTTTATCCTGCCTGCCCTGTTCGGTGTTGATGGCATCTGGTTCGCCATCATCTGCGCCGAGGTGCTGTCGTTGGCGTTGTCCGTTGCGATGCTCAAAAAGCACAAGGAGCGGTATCATTATGCGTGATTGAGTCGACTCGAGCAAAGGCTTGGGTTGCGAAATTTTTTGTACTTTTGTAGCCGAAAAGATGTTTTATAAAAACTGTAACTTTTTCGAATCAATTCCGTATTAATAGTATTGAAAAACAAAACCTCTATCAATATG
>JAEEGK010015755.1_pt1 | contig 16706 bp, 7 predicted proteins | sample 8958771 | NCBI WGS metagenome assembly JAEEGK01 (sample SAMN16246547, study PRJNA631951) | gut metagenome | biome: gut microbiome; feature: rumen; material: SC-attached | host: Bos | place: Iran: Karaj | collected 2018-10 | reverse complement strand
AAAATAATTAAAGTTAATAAAGAATTAAATAAAACCATTGAAAAAGTATTAAATAAAACAAATGATATTGAAGAAGCATTAAATAAAAACAAGAAAATAATTGATGAATATTCAAAAATAAAAACAGAAAATAAAAAAAAATATGAAGAAACAAAAAAAAAGTATGAAGAAATGAAAAATAAACAAGCTACAAAAAAAAATGAAGATAAAAACAATAAAAATAACAACATAAATATTAATATAGTAAAAATAGACAAAAATATTGATATAATAAAATCAAATACAGCATATAATAATAATGAAGAAAATGAAAATGCAATTACAGAAAATAAAAAATTTTTATGTTGTGTATGTAGAGATAAATATTTTATTAATGAAGAAACTTTAAAAAGTCATATATTTAGAAGACATCCAGAAAAATATAAAAAAATCTATAGAAAAAATATATATAACAAAATGAGAAATGATTTAAAATATAAATATTTAAAAGAAATCGATAAATTAGAAAAATATTTAAATCTATTAATTGAAGCAAATTTTCCTAAAAAAGAGAAAGATAAATATGAAGAAGAATTTGAGAAAATAAAGAAAGAAAATGATTTAAAAACAAAAGAAATGGAAAAAAACCAAATAAAAATAATGGAAGAAATGAAAAATTCTGTGGAAAATTTTTTAAAAAAACAAAATGAATTTAATAAAGAATTAATGGTTGCTTTTGGTTTAGAAAAAACAAAGGAGCAAATAAAAGAAGAAAAAAAAAGAAAAAAGAAAAAACAAAGTGAAAGTGAAAGTAAAAGTGAAAGTGAAATAAAAAGTGAAAGTAAAAGTAATATGAGTTATGAATCAGAAAGACAAAGTGAAAAACATAGTGAATTAAATAATAAAGGATTTAAATCTGAAAATGAAAAAGAAATAGAAATGAAAAAAGAAAATGAGATTCATGGTGGAGAAATGATAAATGACAAAGAAATAGAAAATGAAATGATGATTGGAGGAGGAAAAATGATAGATGAAGAAGAATTAGAAAATGAAATGATGATTGGAGGTGGTGAAATGATTGATGAAGAAGAATTAGAAAATGAAATGATGATTGGTGGAGGAGAAATGATTGATGATGACAATGATAATGAAATGATGATTGGTGGAGGAGAAATGATTGATAATGAAGATGGAAGTATTGATAAAGTTGAAGATGAAGAAGATAAAAAAGAAGATGATTTTATAATTGTTAATGATAAAGAAAATGAAGATGGAAATATTGATAAAGTTGATGAAGAAGATAAAAAAGATGAAAAAAAAGAAACTAAAAATGGAAATAATGAAGATAATAAAAATGATGATTATGAAATAGTTAATAATGAAAATGAAGAAGAAAAAAATGATGGAGACATTGAAAAATATGAAAGTGAAAGTAAAAAAAAATTGTTAGAATATAGTAAAGGAGAAGAAATAGAACAAAAGAAAAATATAGATGTAGAAAATGAAATGATGATTGGAGGTGGTGAAATGATTGATAATGAAAATGATAATGAAATGATGATTGGAGGTGGTGAAATGATAGATGAAGAAGAATTAGAAAATGAAATGATGATTGGTGGAGGAGAAATGATTGATGATGACAATGATAATGAAATGATGATTGGTGGTGGAGAAATGATTGATTATTACGAGGATAACTTTCAAGAAATTGAAGAAGTTGATTTAAATATTTAAAAAAGTCAATTATTTATAATATATTATTATAATTTGTTTTTAAAATTTTTTTTATTTAAAAATAAATCATTTTTTTATGTAATAATTAATTTTAATAAATCATTTAAAAAAATTATAATATTTTTTATCCTATATAATTTAATAAATAATAAATAAATAAAATTAAACAAATTATTTATTAATTACAAAAAAAAAAATCAAAAACTATATAAATAAAAACTTAAATTTAAATCTTATTTTCTTCAATTAATTTATCATCTTTAAAAATTCCTTCAATTTTAAATCCACTATTAGATAATAAAATTCCATTTCCATTTTTTTTCCCATTAACAAATTCACCATCATAAACAGTTCCATCTTTATAAATCAATTGTCCTTTTCCTTCAAATAAACCATTTTTAAACATACCAATATAAATATTTCCATCATTTAAAGTATAATGTCCATAACCATTAAATAATCCATTTTCAAAATCACCTTCATAAATATTACCATTTTTATCACATAAAATACCATTTCCATTATAAAAATCATTTAAAAAACTTCCACTATATTTTGTTCCATCTGATATAATTAATTTTCCATTTCCATTTTTTAATCCATCTTTAAATTCTCCATCATAAATATATTTATTATCAAAAGAATTTAAAGTTCCTTGTCCATTTGGTAATCCATTTATTAAATTACCCATATATGAATATCCATTTTCTAAAATTATTTGAATTTGCTTTTTTGTTGTTATATATTTACTTAAATTATATAATATTTCATCTCTATTATTTAACCAATATGTAAATGATTTTGAATTTTTTATCCATGTAAATATAAATTCTAAGTTATATTGAGATAATAATATTTTTTTTAATGGTTTTTTTAATATTTGTTCATTTACTGTTAATGTTTTTTTATTTAGATTTTTTTCTTTTTCAAAATTAAGAGAGTTTATTATTGAAAAATTTGGAGTTTTTATTAAATTTAATGATAAGTCTAAATCAGATAAAAAATATATAAAATAATTTTTAAATTCATTTCTTATATAATCATCTAAAGAAAATAATTCATTTTCATTTATTTTATTATAATTAATTTCATTAAGTGAATTTATCCAAATTTCTTTTTCAAATTTTAAATTCAAATTTTTAAATTTACTATTAATTAAATGATATATTTTTTTTTCACATTTTGAATTTTCAAATATATCTTTATTTAAATGTTTATTTATTTTTATTTTTCCAATATCAATATTAATTAATAAATCATATTTTTTATTTGATAAATAATCTTTTAATATTAATTGATTAGTAGTACCAATTAAATAACTATTATTTTCTTTTTGAATTTTATCTATATCAAATAAACTTACTAAAGGAAAAAATTTGTAATGATTATGAAAAATAATAAAAGGTAATCCATACATATTTAAATATTTAATATAATTTTTAACTGAATTTCCAGTTCTTAAATTAAACAATAATTGACCTGGAATAATTGAAATTAAATTATAAATAAAAGAACAAACATCTCCACTTACTTGTGAATATACCAAAATTTTTTTTTCTAATAATAACATTTTAATAATTGTAAATATTTTTTCCTTAGTAAATAACAAAAGTTTCTTAACATTAAAAGTCAAAAAAATATCATTAATATCCATCTTTGAAAAACTATCCCAATTTAAATTATTATATAATTCAGAAATAATATTTTTATCTTGTAAATTATTTTGATAAAAATATGCCTCTAAAGTAATAGATAATTTAGAATATAATTGACTATATAAAGGAAGTGTAGAAATAATACAAATACTTTTTTGAGTGAAATGTCTTGTATTTTCTTCACTAATGTCATTTTCTCCTATAATTTGTCTATAACAAGAAATACCAAATAAAGGATATTTAAAATTTTGAATTATAAAAAATTGATTATCACTTGTTGAATTATGTATTCCATCAGGTAAACAAAAATTAGTTAATTGATTAAATATATCATCTATTATATTTTCTTTTGTTAATTTCTTATTTTCATCTAACAGCAATTCTATATTTTTATTGTTTTTTATTAAATCTTCTTTTGAAGGATAAGTATATTCTATTATTGAGCCTTTTTTATGATGAAAATATATTATTGCTATAAATAATATTGGATTTGATTCATTTGGAAATTTTAAATAATAATATAAATCATTTTCTACGTTTTCTATTTTTGTATTGTTATTATTTTCACTTTTTAAATTTATATGATTTGAATTTAAATTTGTTGAACAATTTTTTTCAGTGTTTTCACCTTTTTTTATGTTTAATTTTGAAATATGAGATATAAATTGTTTTAGTAAACCTTTATTTTTTTCTTTCTTATTTTCTTCTTCATCATTATCCATTATTAAAATTAAATTATTTTACTTTTATTTTAATTATTTATTTTTTTATCTTTTAATTTTTATTATAATTTAATTTATTTTAATTATTTTTTTCCTTTTTAATTTCTTCATATAATTCATCAAAATTATCAATTAAAAGTTTTGAATATTTAATTCTTTTCATATCTAACAAACTATTTATATCATTTATATCTTTAAAATGAATTCTTTTAAAACTATCAATCATATTTTCTGCAATTTCTCCAATTTTTTTTAAATAAATATTATCTTCAAAATATTCATATAAAATAGAATAAAGAAAAATTGTATCTAAAGTAAATAAAAGTAAATAATTATAATTTCGAGTACTCAAAGATAAAAATTGATTATATTGATCAAAACATTTTTCAGAACAAAAAAAATTAATAATACTATCATTAGCAAAATCTTTTGATTTAGGGTCATAAATAATTGAACTTTTTCTATTTCTTTCTATTTTATTACCACATAAAAAATTAGAACAAATATTTCTTCCATCTCTTTCTTCTCTAATATTTTCAAAATGAGTTTTTGAAATTAAAGGCAATATAATATTACATAATTTAATATCAATTATATTTGTATATGAAAATAAAAGTTCAATTTGAAAATATATTTTACCTAATAAAAAACTATTTTCTTTATTTTGTTCAAAAATAAATTTGTCAACTATTATTGTTTTATTATCCGGTAATTTTGATGATAAAGGTTGAGTTAAAATTTTGTCTGATGAATTATTTTGATTGATATTTATTGAAGATGAACCTAATGTAATTATATCTTTCTTTTTATTTTTTAATTTTTTTAGTTTGTTTTCTTTTTCCATTATTTTATTTTTTTTGAAATATTATTTAATTTAAAAATTTAAATTTTATATTTCTTTATTAATATTTAGTAATATTTTTATATATAATTTTTATGTTAGAATTTAATTATTTTCAAATTATATAAAATAAATGTTTTAATAAAAAAAATTAATTTTAATATATTTTTTTTTTGGATAAATTTAAAACTTTTTTAAAAATATTTACTCACTTTGATGGACTCTCAAAATTTAAAACAAAAAACCATTAATTAAGAACATTAATTTTTTTATTAGTTTTACATAATAACACATATTATAAATCCTTTTTTTATTTTATTCACAATCTGAAACTTAAATCAAAAAGGAAAAAGCTCAAACCATAAAGATAAAAACCCAATAACGAAATTTTAAAAATTACTCAAATATAAAAAGAAATAAAATTCAAAATTAACAATAAATCATGTTTTAATATAGCTTCAATAGCTTAAATAAACAAAAATTAATATGAAATAATTAATTTTTCAAAATTTGAGATACGAATAATATATAAATGTTTGAATCAAACATTTATTTTATTTTAAATAATGAGCAATATTATTATTGAATCAAATTCAAATATTCCTATTTCAATTAATTCTTTTCAACAAAGAAGTTCAACTATGTCAATGTCAAATATTATACAAATATATTTAAAAATAATTAATAGAATATTAGATTATACTTCTGATATAAAATGCCCTTCTTCAATTTTTGATATGAATAAACAAAATAATATTGAAACTGATTCTGATAGTGAAAATGAAAATAATTCAATAATAGAAAAAAATGATATTGAAAACTTTCTTATAAGATGTATTCAATTACTTGATATTAAAGAAGAAATAGTAATTTTATCAATGATGACTTTGGATAAATTATTAAAAAATAATTTATTATTATGTGAAAATAATTTACATAAAGTTATATTTATATGTCTAATGGAAACACATAAATATTATAATGATAATGATTATATTTCTAATACTGATTATTCAAAAGTTTGTGGAATTTCTACAGATGAATTATTAAAAATGGAATTGGAATTCATGAATATTATTGATTTTAATATGAATATTAATGAAGAAGATTACATTAAATATTGCCATAAAATAAAGAAGTTTTGGTTGAATATATTGTATTGAAAACAATTATGTTGATTATTATTTTACAGTAAAAAGTTGTGTTAATTGTTGATATGAGATGATTTATAATTTCCTAAGATTATAATTTTTGTAATATTAATTATGATTTAAATAATATTTCTTAATAATTTAAAAGGCTTTCTTTCATTATTACAATATTAGTTGTAATATGAGTGTAAATATAAAGCCTTATTAAATTTATTCAATTATAAATTTGAAATAATATTTTTTTTGATAATTATTTTTGTCTTTTATTTTTTATTTAATTAATATTAATATTATACTGTGTTCACATTTATATTTTAAAAAATAATTGAATATGAAATAAATATATAAAAAAAATTTTTTATAAATTTATAAATAAATTAAATTTTTTTTTTAATTTTGTTGTCCAATTTATCAATCTCTTTTAATATATTTTCAAGTGATTTAAAAGAATCTAAAACATTTTTATATTTAATATTTAATAGTTCAAAATTATCATTATTCTTTTTAATTAAATCATTAATATCATTAACAATATTATTAAATTGGTTTGAACTGTAACAAACTTCTCTAGTAGCTTTAATCCTAAGTTTCATATAATCAATTAATTTTTTATAATTTTTTTGAATTTCATATATAGAATAAATCTCATTTAATTTTATAAATGTTTTTGCAATTACAATTTGCTCATTATTTTCTAAATTAAAATGTTTTATTTTTTCACCAAATTCTTTTAATGATGCAAAATTTTTAGAATCATATTTATTTTTTGAACCAAGTAATTTTAATAATTTTTTAACATTCATTGATATATTTTCTTTATTTTTATATAAATCCCAATTTCCTATTTTTTTTTCCAAATCATTTATTGATTCTTCTAATTCATTTAATCTATTAGTTAATATATTTAAATTATTTAAAGGATTACTTTCAATTTTATATTCAATTTCATTATTATTATTTTCATTTATAATATTATTTTCTATATCTTTGACTTTCATTAATAAATTATCACTTAATCGATCAAATTTATCATATAATGAATATAATTTTTCATTATTTTCATTTTTTTCTTTTTCTTGATTTTCTTCTTGTTTTTCTTTTTCTTGATTATCTTCATTTCTATTATTAAATAAATCATAATTTATAAAAGCATCTATTGTATTTTTATTAATATTTATATTTGTAAATAAATCACTATAATTATTAGTAATTTCTAATATTGAAGTATCATTAAATTTATTTATCATTGAATCAATTAATGATTTATTTTCAATTAATTCTGCTTTTAATTCTAATATTCTTTTATATGGATCTGTTTTTTTTGGTATATATTCATTTTCAGTTTCAAAATCATTTATTTTTCTATCTAACTCAGGTAGAAGAAATTTACTTTCATTAATTTTATATTCTTCTTCAGTCAATATTTTTTCATCTTTTACATTAAATTTTCTATCTTCAAATGATTTTTCAATTAATGTTTTATTTAATTTATCAATATCAACATCTTCTGAATTATCAGTATAAAATTCAGACATGATTATTTTAAATAAAAATAAAAAAAAAATTGTTTTAAATTTAAATAATAATGAAAAATGAAATACAATATTTAATTAATAGATAAATAAACATCATCTAAATTTTTAAAAATCCCTTCTTTTTTCATTAATAAATTTTTTGGAGTATCAAATTCGACAATTTTCCCATTTTCCATAACAATAATTTTATCACATTTTTTAACAGTTTCAATTCTATGAGCAATAATAATTAAAGTTTTATTTTGAAAAAAATTATCAATTAAACTTTGAATTAACATTTCAGTTTTTTGATCAACACTTGCAGTAGCTTCATCTAATAAAATAATTTGACTTTTTCTTAAAAAAGCTCTAATAAAACAAATTAATTGTTTTTCTCCTAAACTTAAATTATTTCCATTTTCTTTAATTTTCATATTAATTCCTTTTTCAATATTTCTTCCATTTTCTTTCATTATTTTAAATAAACCAACATCATTAATTGCTTTTATAATTTCTTCTTCAGAAAAAATATTTTGTGGATCTAAATTATTTTTTAAATTTCCTTTAAATAAAATTGGATCTTGTGGGACAATAGTTAATTTATTTCTTAATAATTTTAAACCTATTTTTGATATATCAATATTATCAATTAAAATTTTTCCTTTTTCACTTTCTACAATTCGAAATAATGAAAGAAATAAACTTGATTTTCCACTTCCAGTTCTTCCTACAATTCCTATTTTTTCATTAGATTTTATCTCTAAATTTATATTTTTTAAAGTAGGTTGTAAATTAGATCTATATCTCATTGTATAATTTTCAAATTTAATATTACCTTCTTTTGGCCAATTATTCTTTTTTAAAGGAATATCAATTGATTTTATTTCTCCTGATTTTTCTTGAATTATTTTTGTATAATTAATACATCTTTCAATGCTAATCATTGATTTTTCTATTTCAATTAAATGAGAAATTGCATTTAATATTTCATCACTAAAAGAAATAGAATATTTTATTAATAAAGATACTCCTTGAGGTGAAAAATTATCTTGGAATATAATAACATAAATTAATATAAATGATATAAAAATAATAGTAACTAAATCAAAAGCTAAATCAAAAAAAGATGAAGAACCAAATTTAAAATTAACAACAGAGAAATAATCATCTAATTTATTAAAAAAAATTTCTTTTAAATTATTTTCTTTATTAAAAGCTTTAATTGTATTTAAACCAATTAAACTTTCAGAATATAATGAAAGAATAGGAGATCTACTTATTCCATCTAATCTATTTAAATCTCTTCCTGCATTAACATAAAATTTAGTTAAATAATATCCAATTAATAATAATAAAGGAGATAAAATTAAACATGATTTATTATATTGAATACAAACTATAATTGCTCCTATTAAAGTACATAAACATTTTAAAAATGAAGAATAATCTTTTGAAACTTCTTTTGATTTTTCTAAATCATATGTTAATCTATTTATTATTTGACCTATTGGAATTGTATCATGAAATAAATTTATTGGTGCTTTTATTAAATGAAATAACATTGAATCATGTAATTTTTTATTTAAATTTATTCCTGATCTTGATATTAAAAAGTCTTTTAGAAATGAACAAAAAATTGATGATAAGCCTATTTCACAATATATTAAAAAGTTATATAAATTATCTTTATTTTTTCTATTTCCTTCTGACCAATTTGTTAAAAATATATTTGCATTTACTTTTGTAACTTGCCATATTATTGCTATTATTATTATTGTAAATGCTCTAATATATCCTCCTAATAATATTATAAATTTATTGTATATTGATAAATTTACTCTTCCTTTACTTTGTTCTTCTTCACTTGTTAATTTTCCTTTTTTTTTATAATTTTCTTTTTGAATTAATGCTATTTCTTCTGAAAAAGTATGTTCTTTTTTTTTAATTTTATGAATATTATTTTCTTCATTAATTATATTATTATTACCTACATTATTAATTTTTGTATTTATTTCATTATCATTATTATTATTATTATTATCATTTAATTTACTTGTATATTTATATTTTTTAAACTCTTTAAAAAAATCTAACTTTTCTAATTCCTTAAATTCTCCTTGAAAAATACATTTTCCTCTTTCAATAAAAACAATCTTATCAAACTTTTCTAAATTTTTAATATCATTAGTAACAATAATCCTAGTTTTATCTTTTAAAAAATCAACAAATAACTGATCAAAAATATTTTGAGATACAATAGCATCAACACTTGAAATAGGATCATCCAATAAGTAAATATCACTATTTCTATAAACACATCTTGCTAAATTAATTCTACTTTTTTGACCTCCTGAAATATTAGTTCCATTACCACCAATTTCAGTATAATCACCTGCAGGAAAATAATTTAAATCAGTTTCTAATTGACATAAATTTAATATTTTTTCATATCTTTTGCTATTAAATTCTTGAAAAAATAAAATATTATTTCTTATTGTTTCATTTATTATCCATGGATTTTGAGACGCATATGAAAAATTACCATTTATTATAAAATTTTGTTTATTAAAATATGGGTCGATTGAACCAAGTAATGAATTAATTAAACATGTTTTTCCACTACCAGTTTCTCCTATTATTGCAATTAATTCTCCTTTTTTAATTTCGAGATTTAAATCATTTATTAAATACTTTTTTATATTATTATTTATTGATATTTTATTATTATTTTCTATATTTATTTTACCAAAATTACCATTTTTTATAGAAATTGATATTTCTTTATTATTACTTTCACAATAATATTTTTCACTATTTTCCATTTTTAAAAATTTTGATATTCGATTCATACTAATAAAAGCATTTAACATACTTTTTAAAAAAACAGGAAATTTTGTTAAAGGTCCACTCATAGTATCAAATATATCAATAGAAGTCATTAAATTTGGAAGATCTAAAATTTTACCTGAAAAATAAGTATAAGAACCTATTGAAACTACTGATAATAAAAGGGGAATACTCCAATGAATAAATCCAGTTATGACTGCAAAATTTTCTATTTTTGTCATTGATTTTATTTCAATTTCTCTTCTATAATTTATTTTTTCTATAAAATCATCTTCCCAATTATATAATTTTATAATTTTTAAAAAACGAAAAGTTTCACTTGTATCAAAAATTCTTTTATCTTTATCTTTTAAATATTTAAATTGATTTCTAATATAAAAATATTGTATTATTAAAGATATAATCATTAATATTATAAAAGTTAAAAAACCAAAAATAAAAGTCTTACCAAAAAAAACAAATAACATATACATATACATAGAAAATTGAAAAGGAAAAACAATAGTTTTTGGAAAATAATAAAAAAATCTTCCTAAACTTTCAGAATCAACTTGAATAAAATTCATAATATCACCTTCATTAAAATTTTCTTTTCCTTTATTTGAAATTGTCATAGTTTTTTCATATATTAAAGAAGCAATTTGATTACTTGTTTTTCTACCTAACATATATTCTGAATATTTAATATGACTTCTACTTATTACATGTAAAACTTTTATTAAAATATAAATTATTATTGTTGGAATTAGTGAAAAATAAGATTTTTGACTTTTTGGATCTTTTCTATTTTTAAATACTAAAATTATTTGTCTTAAAAAAAAAATTTGACTCGTTTTCATTCCTGTATTAAAAAATTGTTGTAATATTAAACTTATAATACCAAAAATATTAATTCTAACTATTACTAATAATAAATGTGAAGAAATAAATTTATTAAATTTTGATTTTTCTTTATTTTTAGAATACCATAAATTTTTTAATTCTTTTAAATCTGATCTTGTTTCTGTTAATCTTAAATAATCTAATAAATGATTTATTTTTAATGATGTTTTATTTGATATTTTCATTGCATAAGTTGTCCAAAAAAAAAATATACGTGATAAAAATGAAATATTGTTAAAACTTGAATATTTTGTATGGGGATTTTCTATCTCTATAATATTATCATTTTCTTCTTCATTTAAATCTTTTAATGGAATACTCATTTCAATATCATTCTCATATTTTTTATTTTTATTAAATCCATTGTTTTTTCTCATAAATTAAATAAATAAACAAATATTCAAATAAAAAAAAAATTACAAAATAAAAAATAATAATACATTATATGAAATTAAAAAAATAAAAAATAACAAAAAATAATTATTTAAAAAATACAAGTAATCCAGTAATATCATCAACAATTCCTTCATTTTTAATCCATCTATTTTTAGCAACAGAATTTAAATGTTTAAGAGCTCCTTGGGTGTCATTAAATCTATAAAATTCATTAATTATTTTAACACATTCTTCATTAGAAATAAATTCAAAAATTCCATCTGTTCCAATAAATATAAATTTATCTTCATTACATATATTAAAATATTTAATTTCTGGATTATTAATTACTCCTATTTCATTTGCAATTTTATCTCCTATTGATCTTGTAATTGCTAAACCAGGAATATTAAAATTATTTTTAAATACTCTTAATGGACCAATTTTTTTTCCTTTTGAATCTATTAAATTATCTATTCTTCCTCCCATTTTTAATATTCTTTCTTTTTCACTTTTTATATTTAAATTATGGTCTTTTGTTAATTCGATTGGAAATATTTTATTTATTTTCTTATTTAATCTTCCTAATATTGCTCTACTATTACCAATATTTATTGATATTATTGTTTTGTTTGTTATTATTAAAGTACAATTTGTACTTCCACTTAAAGAAAAATCAAAATTTTGAATTGAAAATAATTTTTTTATTATATTTGAATATGATTTTTCTATTATTGATTTTAATATATTATTTTCTTTATATAAATTTAAATTTTCAGTTAAATTAAAATTTGATATTAACTCATTTGGTAAAGTTAATGATATATAATTACTTATTGAACTTCCATTACAACCATGACCATCACATACTCCTATTAAAGTATATAATATTTCTTTATTTTTATATTTTAAAGACTGATTTTCTTTTATAAAATATGAATCTTGATTAATCCTATCTTTCCCTTTTATTATTCCTGTTGTAATTATATAATCTATACGAAATATTTGTTTGATTATATTTATATTATTTGATATATTTTTTTTTGAATAACTTATTGTTTTTTGGTTATCATTTATAGTTTTGGTTTTAATAATTTCATTATAATATTTTATTTTTTGTTTTTTATTATATATAATATAAGTATTTGATTGTTGTTTTGTTTTGTTATAATCATTAAATGTAATTAAGGGATTTAATTTTCTTGAAAAATAATGAGTAAAAATCTCATTGACAAATTCTTTTATAATAAATTCATTCATGACATCTTTATTATCTTTTTCTCCTTCATTTGAATTTATAATATTATTATTTACTAAAGTTAATCTTTTATAATATAAATTGTTTAAATTTTTATAAGGTTTATTTTCATTTATATTTTTCTTATCATAATATTGTTTTTTATTTATTCCTTCATCTATTTCAAAACAAAAGTTTTCAAAAAGGAAATTCATTCTATTTAAAGATTTATCATAACTATTACATTTATTTCTATTTTTTTTACTAATATTGTTTTTACGCATAGTTATATTATGTTCTTTATTATTATTATTTTTATAAAAACTATTTTTTTCTGTACTTACTGAATTTTGACTTGTATTATTATATGATAAATTTTTAAAATTTTCTTTTTTATATTTAGTTGAAATATTATTATTATAAACATAATTACATTTGTTCTTTTTCGAATTTATTTTATTTTTCAAATAATTTTTCATTGCAATATTAAGTTCATTCGAAATATTATTAATTAATTCATAAGAAATATCAAAAGCAGACATTTATAAACAATATTACAAAAAAAATTCACTTTTTTAAAATAAAAAATAATAATAAAAAAATACACTATAAAAAAAATTAATTCAATTCATTAAAAAGTGAATCAACAATTTCTTCATAATGAACATTTCCATCTTTAACCTTATCATATTTTTCCATAAAAACTTTATATTCATTCTTTGAAAATTTATCTCCATAATTAGTCATAACTCTATTAAATTGTTCTTCTTTAATTAAACCATTTCCATCAGGATCAAAAATTTTAAAAGATTTTAAAATTTCTTCTTTTGTTGTTTCAGCATATTTTTTATCATATATTGATTTATAATCATTAAATGAAAATCCTTTATTTGATTCAAATTCTTTTTCTTTTTCTTTTAATTCTTCTTTATTTAATATTATTCCAATTGCTGCAAATGCTTCTATTAAATTTTGTAATGATATTGATTCATTTTTTTTTTTGAAATAATTAAAAGTTTGTTGTAATTCTAGGTCAGGTATTTTTGACATAAAAAAATAATTATTTTTTATTTTAAATAAAAAAATTTTTTTAAAGGTTTTATTATTTTTTAATATTTTTAAAAAAAGTTGTTTAAATATTAAAAAAAGTTTATTTATTCTATTTTTTATTTTATTCACATTTTTAAAAAATTAAAGATAGAATAATTAACTGAAATATAAATTTGTATCAGTTAAATCTCTAATTGCATCACTACATTCATTACTTAAACTTTTCTTAACAAAATTATTTGAATATTCATATTTAGTTAAAAACTCATTCATTATTTTTTTAATAATTTTTGAACCAACCCCAACTTGTTTATAAACATTTTTATATAAATTAGTAAAAAATAAAATTATATTTTGAATATATTCTGGTATATTTAAATAAAAACCTTTTGTAATTGCTCCTAAAATAAATAATGCATAATACTTTTTTTCTATTGGAAAAATTTCACTTAATCTTTTTTCATATTCATTTTCATATTTTGATTTAATTAAAAATTCTTTTGTAGATTCACTTATTTTTTCTATTTCTGTTATTGAACATGAATTAATAAAAAATATTAATAAATTATTTGTAATATATTCTCTTAATTCATCAGTTCCACAATTATTAATAAGAGAAAAAACTAAAAAAAAAATTTCTTCTCTTTCATTTGCTTTTTCAATAATTTGGTTTAAATTTGCTTTTAAAATATTAATTAAAAAATCTAATAAATATTGTTTAACTACAATTGTTAAATTACTTTTTAAAAAATGTTCACTAATAATTTTTAAATAACTTTTAATTAAATCATTACTTGTATTAATTAAAAAATTACTTTCCATATTAATTAAAGAAAAAGTATGTTCTGATGGATGATTATAATCACTATCAATAAAAATTTTAGAAACAAAAATAAAAATTTCTATTAAAAATTCTGGATTTAATATAAATAATTTATCTAAAGTACAAACAAATACAACAATTAACTTTTTAATACTTAATTGATTTTCATCATATTTTTGCATTAAGTATTTTACAAATTTTTCTATTTTTTCTTTATCATAATCAATATTAAATTTAGTTACATTTTGATTAATATTATTACAAGCAACTAAAAGAAAATAACTATATGCAATAATAAAAGTTTCTTTTGTTAAAAATAAATTTTGATCATTTAAATAATTTTCAATAATAGAAAATTGTTTTGTTATATTAATATTATTATTTTCATTAAGTAATAAATGTTCAATTGGATTATTAAAAATATAAGGAAGTCTTACTTCATTAAATAAACTAATAACTGCATCTAATATACATACTGAAAAATCATTTCCATAATTAAAATAAATAAATTCTCCTTTATCATTTGTAAATAATGTTCTAAATGTTTTAACATTTGTAGAAGAAATTAAAAAAACAAAAAGTTTTGTTAATGAATCATCTTTAAATTTATTTTTATTATTTGTATATAATGACATAAAAATATTTAAATATTTCTTTATTATTTCTTCTAAATTTAAATTTGGAATATCTCTATATTCAATAATATATGTTTTAATTAATCCTCCAAAAACTTGACAATAAATAGAAAAAAAAACTGATTCATCAAAGGAATAAATATCTTTTTGTTGGAAAATTGATTGAAAAATATTATATATTGTATCTAAATTAATTACATTTTTATTTGAATTAACTGAAAAAAATTGATATAACATTTTATATTCTGAATATTTATTTATTGATGTCATTGATGATGTAACAAAATCTTGATTTGATATTTTTATCATTTGTTGATTACTTATTAAATCTTTAGTATTTAATAATGAAAGTATAAATTTTTCTACATCTCCTTCAGTTTCAAATCTTAATTTATCATTTGTAATATTTTCTTCATTTTTATATTTTTCTATTGTATATAAAGGAATATTATTTGAAATTATTACTTTATCTGATTTATAATTAATTAAATAATCTTCAACATTATCATATTTTTTATTTGTTTCATCAATTTTATTTATTTTTGTAGTAAATGCATTTAAATATTTTAATTTTGTTGTTAAAGATATGAAACAATAACATAATCTTCTTATATTTAATGAATTAATATCATTTTGAATATAAAAATTATATATCATATTTTCAAATGAATTTAATATATTAAAATCTTCTTGTATATTTAAATCACATAAATTCATCATTAAATTAAAATATGCTATTATTATTTGTAATGTTACTTTTTCATTTAAACTCTTACAATCATTTTTTTTAATATCATCAAAATAATCTTTAAAAACTTTAAAAATATCAGATTTAATTTTTTTATCTCTATCATCAATTATTTTTTTATGAGATTCAATTTTATTTAATTTAATATAATCATTATATAAATTATCATTAAATTGAATATCAGAAGGAATACAATCATAAGAAAAAACAGCATTAATTCTATTTTTTAAAGGTCTTGCACTTAATTTAAATATACTTTTTTTTTTTAATAACTTAGAATTTAAAATACCAATTCCAAGAGTTGTTTGAACATCTTCTTTTAAATATGTTATCATATGAGTATAATTTTTTAAAACTTCTGCAAAATATTCAATATTAGTAACAAATGTAAAGTTCATTAAATTTGAATAAAAAAATATTATATTTAATATTTTATGATTTCCATTATATGATATTATTTCCTTTGATGTTATTTTTTTTATTTTTTCATTTAATATTTTATTAAATTCGTTA
>JAEEGK010015751.1_pt1 | contig 16708 bp, 7 predicted proteins | sample 8958771 | NCBI WGS metagenome assembly JAEEGK01 (sample SAMN16246547, study PRJNA631951) | gut metagenome | biome: gut microbiome; feature: rumen; material: SC-attached | host: Bos | place: Iran: Karaj | collected 2018-10 | reverse complement strand
TCCTGGCTTTCGTAGCCCACGAGTACTTTCACCTCTATAATGTAAAGTGCATCAGGCCCGCCGAACTGTGGCCCATCGACTATAACCGCGAGGCCGTCACTCCGATGCTCTGGGTGAGCGAGGGGCTGACATGCTACTATGAGTTCCGGCTGCTTCAGGAGGCGGGTATCACAACTACCGACGAGGCGCTCGAACTGATCTCCACCTACTTCGGGCTCTATGCTCCCTATCAAGGCCAGCATCACATGAGCCTGCGCCAGAGTAGTTACGACATCTGGCTGAACTTCATGAACCAGGACGACAACTACCGTGACGTGCGCATCAATTACTACTTCAAAGGGCCGGTTGTCGGTCTGCTCCTGGATGTGGCTATCCGTGAAAAGACGGCACAGCGGCAGTCGCTCGACGACGTGATGCGTCTGCTTTACCGGCGGTACTATCACGAACTGAAGCGAGGCTTTACGGAGGAAGAGTTCTGGCAGGCCGTGACTGAGGTGGCCGGCACCCCGCTGTCGGAGATACGCAGGCTGGTCGATACGACAGAAGAGCCTGACTACGACCGTCTGCTGGCACCGGCAGGACTGTGTGTTGACAAGGTCAACTGGATGATCCGTTGTGTGGAAAATCCTGATGCGTCACAACTGGCCTTCCAGAAAAGTATGGGACTTTAATTTGATATCGACATGAAAAGAGCAGCATTACTACTGGCTGGCGCATTGGTGGGCTTGAGCCTGCAGGCACAGAACAAGAAGATCTATATCCCGGAGGACCTGCGGAAGATGGACCTGCAGGCCGACACCTCGCAGTGGAGCCTGAAACGTTCGATAGAGACCGATGACCTCATCCTGATGTGGGAGCGCGGCTTCGGGCATGATACCAGCAATCCGCCCATGCTCGAAGGCAAGCCGATGGGCTTCAACCTCGCGAACCTGCGCGACAGGGTGCAGTCGTTCTACACCTTCTTCCGCGACACGCTTCAGTTCTCGCTACCAGGGTCGAAATGCGACCAGTATAAGATGATGGTGATGGTGATGTACTCGCTCGACGGTACGGCCTATGGCGGCACCTACGACAACTTCATCGGTGCGCTCTGGGTGGCTCCCAACCGCATACAGGACCAGAAGATGAACTGCATGGCCCACGAACTCGGTCATTCCTTCCAGCTCCAGATACCTGCCGACTCGGTGGGCGATGCCTGGGGCGGCAGCGGTTTCTTCGAGATGACCTCGCAGTGGATGCTATGGCAGGTAAACCCCGACTGGCTGACGGATGAGAACTATCACTTCGAGGCCTTTAAGCAGCTCACCCACAAGGCTTATCTCCATCTCGACAATATCTATCACTCGCCCTTCGTCATCCAATGGTGGAGCGACCTGCACGGAAGAAAGTCAATCGCAGAGCTTTACCGTCAAGGCAGGATAGGCGAGGACCCCGTGATGACCTACAAGCGGCTCTACGGACTCTCGCAGGACGAGTTCAACCGTGAGATGCTGCGCGGCTACCAGCACTTGGTGAACTTCGACTTCAAACATGCCCGTAAGGAGACCCGCAAGTATGCCTGCACCTTTAATACGGAGGTGCATGGCACGGGGGAACGATCGATGAAGGTGGGCAGCGGATACCGTCCGAAGCAGTTCCCAGAGGAATACGGTTTCAACGCCATCCTCCTCGACAGTCTGGTGGATATCCAGAGACCTATCGGGATTGCCGTCAGGGGCGTGAGCAATCTCCATGCTCTCACGGGTATCACCACCGACGGCGAGGAGATATACAGCGACATCGATGCAGAGCGTTTCGAGGTGCCAGAGGGTAAGACGCTGAAACACCTCTATCTGATCGTGATGGGTGCCCCGACGGAGCACTATCAGATACCGATGCCCACAGAAGACAATCCAGAGCCACCAAAGGCCGAGTTGGAGGACTTCCCCTACGAATTCTGGGTCGGCAACGAATGAAAAAAGGCCGAGTTCTTGCAAGTTCAGGAATTTTTGTGTATTTTTGCACGCTATGAAGCGAATCTTGTTACTGCTGGCCTCGATGGTGCTGCTTTTGCCGCTCAAGGCAAGGGATGACTACCGCTACCGCAACCTGACGATGAACGACGGGCTGCTGTCGAATTCGGTGCGCAACATCGTTCAAGATCCCTATGGCTTCATTTGGCTGGGCACCGACAACGGTCTCTGCCGCTATGACGGCACACAGGTGCAGCCTTACCGCATAACCCAGCTCGGCATCAGCCAGTATGTGTCGGCTCTGCTTACGACAGAGGATGCCGTCTATGTGGGTACAGAGAAAGGTGTGTTCCGCCTGACGCAGACGGTGCAGCAGTTCGAGCAACTGCCGATGGATATCAACTCGGTGGTGACCAGTCTGGCTATCGACAAGGAGGGTAACCTCTGGGCAGCAACGATGGAGGACGGGGTATGGCGCTATGTCGTCAAGACGGGACAGGCCAAGCAATACCAGTTGAACAAGAGCTACAATGGTGCAGCTCAGGTGTTCATCGACAACGCCAATCAGATATGGACCACCACCAACTGGGGAAAGCCCTTCGTACAGCGGCTGAACCGTCTGCACGACCGGTTTGAGCCAGTAGAACTGACTTATAGCCAGGACTACAACGGACTGCGGATGCTGCAGACCCATGACGGGCGCATCTGGCTGGGAACCTGGGAAGAGGGCCTGCTGCTGATGCATGCTGATGGAAGGCTGGAACAAGTGCTGTCACCGACGCTCACGAAGGTTGGAAACCATATCCATGCCTTGTTCGAGCGCGACGACGATACAATCTGCATCGGCTGTGACGACGGGGTTATCTGTTTCAACCCGAAGACCCGTGAGTGGAAGAGGCTGATGGATGACAATCGGGGCGTCAGCGACCGCTTTGTGTATGCCATCACCAGCGATATGGAAGGCGGCCTCTGGGTGGGGACGTTCTACGGTGGTGTCCACTATGTCTCGCCTGTAAGCAAGCGTTTCGAGGCCTTCACTATCGGTACAGGACTGACGGGTAATGTCATCTCCCGTTTCTGTGAGGACAAGAACGGGCGTATCTGGGTGGCCAGCGACGATGGCGGTCTGATGTGCTATTCGCCGAAGGAAGGCCGTTTCCTGGATTATCCCCATCAGGGCGTGCTGGGCCGTCAGAATGCCCATGCCCTCAGTTTCAGCGGCGACGAACTGTGGGTGGGAACCTATACCAGCGGTGTGTTTGTACTGAACATAGAGACCGGCAGCCTGAGACAATATACGCAGACTCAAGATCCAACATCTCTCGACAACCCCAGTTGCTATGCGCTCTATACTGACATGCGAGGCTGGACATGGGTGGGCACGATGGACGGCCTGAATCTTTATAACCGTACGGAAAACTGTTTCGAGCGTATCTGTAAGATGGAAGCGATGGTCATCGATATTGACGAGGACTGGAACAGCCGACTATGGGTATCCACCCAAGGCAACGGTCTGTGGCGCTATGGCGTGAAGGACAAGCAACTGAAGCGTTACCTGCATGACGATGAAGACAAATACTCCTTGCCCAACGATCAAGTGAACTGTACGCTGGTGGATGAGAGTGGACGGCTCTGGATAGGTACCGTCGGCGGACTCTGCCGTTACGACGCTAAACGGGATGCCTTCGACCGTATCCGTCTTGAAGTGCCCAGTCACAACATTATGGGCATCATCGAAGACAACGGTGCCCTGTGGCTCTCGACAGAGCGTGGCATCGTCAGATACGAGCCAGGAGCAGGCAACACGAAAGCGGGAGACGAAACCCTGACACACCCCCAGACGCAGCGCTTCACGCACCACGACGGAATCGTCAGTGAACAGTTCCAGCCAAACTCCGGGCTGAAGGCCAGCGACGGGCGCATCTACTTTGGCAGCACCAGTGGCTTCAATAGTTTCCTACCCTATCAGATTAAGATCAATCACGTGATGCCACCGGTCTATATCACCGGTCTGAGCATCATGAATCAAGAGGAGCATACGGCGGAAGGGCTGCCACTCGACTTGTCGCAGACGAAGGAGCTGACGCTTGGCTATAGTGACGGGCAGATGGTGACATTCTCGTTTGCTTCGCTGAGCTACTGCTCGCCGGAGAAGAACCAGTATGCCTATATGCTTGAAGGCTTCGACCACGACTGGAACTACGTGGGCAACCAAAACCGCGCCACCTATACCAACCTGCCTGCAGGCACGTACGTCTTCCGTGTGAAGGCTACCAATAACGACGGTGCCTGGTCGGCCAACGAGGCGGCCCTGCGGATCGTGGTCCATCCGCCGCTCTGGTGGAGCTGGTGGGCCAAGATCCTGTACCTATTATTAATAGGTGTCGCCGTCTGGATGTACGTGCGCTTCCGCCTGAAGCGTGCCGAGCACCAGCACCAGCAGGAGATAGAACGGCTAAATGCGGAGAAGGAGAAGGAGGTGCGCGAGGCGCGTCTGAACTTCTTCACGATGATTGCCCACGAGATACGTACGCCGGTGTCGCTGATTATCGGTCCGCTGGAGAAAATCATGAAGGCCGACACCGCCATCTCTGGTAAGGCCGACATGCGCGTCATCGACCGCAATGCCCACCGGCTGTTGGAACTGGTGAACCAACTGCTCGACTTCCGCAAGGTGGAGCAGCAGAGTCTGGTGATGCGGTTTGCGCCGCACAACATCCATGAACTTATAGAGGGTGTGAGCGAACGCTTTGCACCGACTTTCGAGCAGGGCGGCAAACGGTTTACGGTGGACTGTCCAGACGAGCACTTCACGGCCATCATCGACAAGGAAGCCGTGACGAAGGTGGTCAGCAACCTGTTGACGAATGCCAATAAATACACGAGGGACGACGTGCGGCTCAGTTGCGGGCCGGAGCCTGACGGGGTGCACTTCCGCATCGTGGTCAGCGACAATGGCGTCGGCATTCGCGAGGAAGACCGCCAGCGTATCTTCGAGCCGTTCTTCCAGGCGATGGACAACAAGCCGGGCACCGGTATCGGCCTGAACATCGTGAAGAATATCGTCGATCTGCATCACGGCACCATCTCAGTTGATTCTGAAGTGGGGAAGGGCACTACCTTTACTGTCGTATTGCCCGTCAGACAGGAAGAGGCGCGGGGGTACGAGGGCGTGGGGGCGCGGGAGCCCGAGAATACCTCCGACGGACAGGCCCCACCGCGTTCCTCCGAGCCATCGTATTCCAGTTTCTCCGAATATCCTCGCTCATCGAAAGACACCATGCTTATCGTCGATGACTCAGAGGATATGGTGGCCTTCCTCAAGGACAGTTTCTGCAACCAGTATGAGGTCATCACCGCCAGTGACGGCATCGAGGCTCTTGACCTGCTGAAGAAGCATGAGGTGAATATTATCATCAGCGACTGGATGATGCCGCGTATGGATGGTGCCGAACTCTGTCGGCGCGTGAGACTGAATCCTTTGACGAGCCATATCCCCTTCGTGATGCTCACCGCCAAGACGGATGACGATGCCAAGGTGGAAGGTATGGATGTCGGTGCCGATACCTATATCGAAAAACCCTTCTCGCTGGAGTATCTCGAGGCCTGTATCCGTAATATGCTGAAGCTGCGCCGCCAGCTGATGGAGAAATTCTCCACGCAGCCGCTGGAGCCCGTGACGGAGATTGCCCAGAATGCGACGGATAATGAATTCCTCGTGAGGATGAACAGGATTATAGAGGAAAACTTCTCCAACTCGGAGCTGAATGTGAACTTCCTGGCAGAAAAGCTGAACATCAGCCGCAGCGGTCTCTTTGCCAAGATCAAGACGCTGGCAGACATCACGCCCAACGAGATGATCCAGATCGTACGTTTGAAGAAGGCAGCCCAGCTGCTGCTTGAAAGGAAATACACAGTCAGTGAAATAGGCTATATGGTTGGGTTCTCCAATCCCTCCTATTTCTCGAAATGTTTCCAGAAGCAGTTTGGCATCAAGCCGGCTGACTATATGAAGTCCAATCAGGCAGAATCCTAAAATACGGTTATTAACCATGATGATAAGACGAAAACTTTGCATGTTGCTCTGGCTGCTGACGGCAACGCTCTGTCGGGCGCAGGTCTGGCAGTATGTTGATCCGCGTATCGGCAGTGAGGGCGTAGGGCGCACTTTTCCTGGGCCTTCGATGCTCTTCGGCATGTGTAAGCCGGGCCCCGACTGCACGGTGAAGCCCAATGCGGGCTGGGCACCGATGCCAGAGGTGGTGACGGGCTTCTCGCAGACGCACGTCAGCGGTACGGGTGGCGGACAGAAGTATGGCAACATCCTCATCCTCCCATCTATAAATAAGGTTGAGGAGCAGCGGCGTGTGAGCGAGGATATAGCCTTGGGCTATTATGCGGCAACCTTCGAGAGTGGTGTCCGTACGGAGATCACGACCTCGGAGCGCTGTGCCTTCTACCGTATTCACTACCGCAACAGGAATGCCTGTGCGGCGGACGGTCTGCTACTGGTTGATGCCACGCACTATCTTGGCAAGGACTCTGTGCCGGACGGGCGTGAGAAACAGCAGTTCGTGGGGGCTGAGGTGGAGGTGACTGGCGACCATGAGATCGTTGGATATACCCGTATTCGCGGCGGATGGAATAACGGCGATGCTTATACCGTCTATTTCTGTCTGCAGAGTGATAAGGCTTTTCAACCAAGAGACTGTGCTGACGGACGGACAGTGCTGTGGATGAACGACTCGCTGGTGAACCTGAAGATAGGCATCTCGTATGTCAGCACCCAACAGGCCAGGCGGAATATCCCAGACTGTGACTTTGATAAGCAGCTGAAGAAAGTGCGCGACAGTTGGGAACAGCTGTTGAGCCGTTTTCAGATTGAGGGCACCGACAGATACAGTCGTCTCTTCTACACAGCCCTCTACCATACACTGATCATGCCTGTCGATAAGAGTGGCGAAAACCCCAAGTGGCGGGAGACCCCTTATTACGATGACTACTATGCCATCTGGGATACCTATCGTTCTTCCTCTCCGCTGATTACCCTGCTCGATTCTAAGCGTGAGGCTGACATCGTCAATTCGCTGTTGAATATCTACAAGCGTGAGGGTTATATGCCTGATGCCCGTAGTGGTGACTGTAATGGCAGAACCCAAGGCGGCTCGAATGCGGAAGTCATGATTGCCGACGCCTTCGTCAAGGGATTGGAAGGCATCGATTACGAGTATGCTCTCGAGGCGATGCTGAAGGATGCTGAGGCCGATCCTGGTGCTGATCACGAGAAACATGGGCGAGGCGGACTCAGGGAATACACTACGTTGGGCTATCTCCCCTATGGGATTGATCGTGCTGGTACCCGTACCATCGAATATGCCTATAATGACTATTGTATCGCAGAGGTAGCGAAGGGCTTAGGCCGTGAGGATGTCTATGAGCACTATCTGAAGCAGTCAGGTAACTGGCGCAACCTCTGGCGCAGCGACTATGAGTGGGACGACGTGAAGGGTTATATCATGCCGCGTGATGCCCAAGGCCGATGGCTCGACTCCGTGCCCTGGGGACATTCGAAAGTGTTTCATCCGACAATTCCCTATACGCCAGTGACCAAGGTGGCTCCTTGGTATCTGCCTTGGTGGAGTACCTTCTTCTATGAAGCCCTCTCGGCAGAGTATTCGCTGAGTATCCCTCACGACGTACCAGGACTGATCGAGGCCTGTGGCGGAGCGGAGCCCTTCCGTAAACGACTCGATTTATTCTTCGACCGCAAGCGCTATAACGTGGGTAACGAACCGTCGTTCCTCACGCCCTGTCTCTATCACTGGATAGGACGGCCAGACCTGACCTCAGACCGCGTGCGGCAGATTATCACTGAGCACTACAGCGACGCGCCCGACGGTCTGCCCGGCAATGATGACAGCGGGGCGATGTCCTCGTGGCTTGCCTTTCACATGCTGGGGCTCTATCCCAATGCCGGACAGAGCTACTACCTGCTTCATGCGCCGCTGATTCCTGGTTGGACACTGCAGCTTGACAACGGCAAGACGCTTCGTGGCTCGCTGAAGGGCAAGGGTACGCATTTCGAGAAGGTGACCTTCAACGGCAAGGTGCTTGAGGACGCCCGTATCGAACATGCCGAACTGATGCAGGGAGGGGAACTTGTCTTCTACGTCTCGGCCCAAAAACAGGTGACGAAGAAAAAAGAGTCCGCCACGGGCGGACTGTGGGTCCTCCCCGGGCGGACTAAGCGTCCGCTTGGGGCGGACTATCCGTCGCCCTGCGTTCAGACGCGAATTGCCTTTACACTGAACAAGCAGCATCGCACCTGGCCGCTGACATTCGCTTGGGATGCTGATACGCTCCACGTCACTTGTAAGGAGGCAACCTATCGAATCCCTAAGTCTGTTGTTGAAGATGGAACACAATTCCGTTGGGATATCCCTGCCGACGGTGCCGTCTATCAGCCTCAGGGCACGTTTGCCTTTGTCTCCAGAAAGGCGATGCGTGACTTGCAGGAGAAAGGCTATTTCGTTTACGATGGCATCACCTGGCGTCTGGTGAGTCAGGGAGAGACCACGCTGGTGCGTGCAGATATCGATCGCACGGAGATGGTCATTGCCTATGCCAAGGAACCAGAACTTTATCTGGTTATCGAGATGAGGCACAATCCATTGGGTATAGACTGGCAGATAGCCGCCGACGGTGCGTTTTGAAAGTTTCTATGGAAAAATTTGGTACTATCGATAAAAATGGGTACTTTTGCATGCAGGTGTAAAAGTACCCCCTTTTTTAAGAATGAGACAGCTATTAATCACCTTTTGTTTTCTGATAGGATGCCTTTCATCGTTTGCTGGTCCGACAGGTAGCGAGGATGCCGCTGAGGCAGCTCTTGCAGCAGCTGACAGTCTGATAGGCTACGAACAGCAGCAAGGTGATGTCGGGAAGGAAGCACTTGCCCGCTGGCAGAAGATGGTTACGCTGAAGAATTACTCTTTGACTGAGCAACAGGCCGTTGAGGCCAAAATACAGATGGAGTGGTTTCGTAAACACAAACAGTGGGACTGCTATTATCGTACCTGGCAACTCAGGGCCAATGCCCTCTGTGCATTAGGTAAGCTACAGCCAGCCTTGCGGGAGACACAACAGATGCTGAACGATGCAAAGGAGCGTAACAATAAGTTGGGACGAGCTATGGCTTACAAGCAGATAGGCATTATCTATCTGAACATGAAACAGACGGAACCTGCCGTCGAGGCTCTGAGACACTATGAAGACCTGATGAAAGATGAGAAAGGTGACTATGCTTCGTTGAGCAATATCTACTATCGTATGGCTAAGGCCTATGATTATGATAAAGCGTATGACCAGGAGTTACAGGTGACAAAGGAATGGCTTAGCTTTATCCGTGACAAGGTTGCTAATGATCCTAAGGCAAAGACCCAAGAGTTTTATAATTCCTGCTATCTGGCAAGGGCAGCTGCCTATATCGGACTGAAGGATTATACGCAGGCCAGACAAGCTCTTGACGTGGCAGCCCATTACGCTCGTCAGAACAATACGGCACTCGGCTTGCATCACTACTATAAGATGGAGGCGCGCTACTATCTGGCTCAAGGCGATGCCTCTAACGCCCTGCTTTATACGGACAGTGTGCAACTGGTGACCAATGAGAAGGATGACCATACCGCGGAGATGCGGGCGCAGGCACTTATGATGTTAGGGCAGGGAGCCGAGGCAGCACGTATCTATCAGCGGCTGTATCACGATAAAGACTCCGTCTTCGGGCGTGACGCTCGACATCACCTTGATGAACTCAATACATTGTTTCAGGTAGATGAACTCAAGACAGAACAGCAGCACACCAAGTTCAAATATACCGTCGTGGCAGCATTGGCTATCATGCTGGCACTTCTGATCCTCTTGCTCTTTGGTTGGCGTTCTGCCATCAGACAGAAGAAGGTGAACGAACAGTTGCGCATCGCCAATGAACGGGCTGCTGTCTCTTCGAAGATGAAGGCCGAGTTTATCCGCAATATCTCCCACGAGATACGTACGCCGCTGAATATCGTTTCTGGTTTTACACAGATACTGACGGCACCGGATATGGAACTGTCTAATGATGAGAAGAAGGATATGCGGGAGCGCGTTGCCGAGAATACGGATCGTATCACCAAGTTGGTGGATCGTATGCTTGGTCTGAGTGATGCCAACAGTGAGGCCCTTATCGAGTGCGATGACGAGACAAATGCTTTGGAGATTGTCACACATGCCGTAGAACGTTCTGGTATTGCCCTTCAGACTCGTCCAAAGAATGAAGAATCGGCAGTAGTCTTTGAATTTGCAGATAGCGAGACTGCAGCCTCAGTGGGCCTGCGTACGAATAGGTTGTATGCAGTTCGCATAGTGGGCCATCTGTTGGAGAATGCGGTGAAGTTTACGAAGGAGGGCTGCATCACACTCCGTATAGAGACTACGGACGATCGGGTTCGTTTCATCGTTGAGGATACAGGTATCGGTGTTCCGGCAGACCAAGCAGAGCATATCTTTGATGAGTTTGTACAGCTCAACAGTTTCGTGGATGGTACTGGCATCGGTCTGACGGTAGCACGTACTGTTGCCAGACGTTTGGGTGGTAACCTGTGGCTGGATACCAATTATTTACCAGGTGCACGCTTTATCTTTGAACTACTCAAAGGGTAGGTGCCGATCATGATAACGATATGAATAGAGTATCAAATAAAATCCTCCTGCTTGGACTGGCTCTGCTGATGGCAGCTCCATTGTTCGCCCAGTATGAGAAGATGGGTGGCGTGTATTATGCCTACCCAATGACAGAGACAGAATTTAGAACTGCGCCTGAAGGGTATCAGCCTTTCTATATCTCCCATTACGGGCGGCATGGGTCGCGCTGGATGACGAGTGACCAGCGTTACGAGTGGATATGTCAGCAGTTTGATGACGCGCAGAACCTGACCAGACTTGGTAAGGATGTGCGCAAGCGGATGGCGAAGGTGTGGAAGAACGCCAAAGGAAACGGTGGCAAGTTGTCACCACTTGGTGGCCGTCAGCATCGTGGTATTGCCCACAGGATGTACCAGAACTTCCCACAACTCTTTGCAGCGGATGCCCGTCTTTCGGCTCATTCGAGTGTCGTAGGCCGTTGTCGGGCGAGTATGCTCAACTTCCTCGACGAACTGGGTCATCAAGGATGTGTCCATGTGCCTGAGGCTGTCACCGATTCCGCAGATATGGCCTGGATTGCCTATACCTCACCAGAGACTAAGGCTTTTGAGAATCGCACGCACATCCCGTTGACTATATCTCCTGACCGTTTCATCAGGTCGATGTTCATCGATCCCTCGCGACTGGAGAATCCGACAAAACTGATGACGGAACTTCATACGGTGGCTTCTGATATGCAGGATGTGGAACTGAAGCTCTCTTTCTACGACCTGTTTACGGAGGAAGAGTTCGAGGCGATCTATCAACAGAACAATACGAGGATGCGCCGTTGTAATGGGGACGATATCCTGAATGAAGGCATCCCCCAGCGCTCTGCCATCTCACTTTGGCAACGTATTGAGGCTGAGGCTGACGCCGTGATTACTCAGGGCAGCAAGGGTGCAGACCTTCGCTTCGGGCATGATACCAATCTCTATCGTCTGCTCTCGTTGATGGGAGTGGATACAAAAGACAAAGGTATGGACGAGATCCTGCCGATGGCTGCCAACCTGCAGATGATATTCTACAAGAATGCACAGGGGAAGGTGATAGTGCAATTGCTGCATAATGAGAAACCGGCTAAGTTGACCATAGATGAGGGTATGGAGGGCTTCTACGCTTGGGAAGACATGAAGAGACAGATAGCTACTCGCATCCACCACCTGGAGCATCTGCGCCAACTCTGTGCCCTGAACACGATGGTGGGTACGGCTCCTGCCAACACCAAGACGGCAGGTCTCTTCGGCAAGGGTTCTGAGGAACATGGGCAGACGCTACCTGCCGTACTGGCTCCCAACGGGCAGAACTTCTGGACACCCCAGACTCGCGATACGGAAAAGAAGTGCGTTGCACCTTATTATTATACGGACTCCCTCTTCCAGGGTTTCCGCAACAGTCATTGGATTGTGGGTGGTTGTACGCAGGACTATGGTTCGTTCACGCTTGCTGCTCTGGGAGGAAGCCTACGTCTAAAGCCAGTGGAGCGGGCTACTCCGTTTACGCATGCAGAAGAAGTGTCTCATCCTCATTATTATGCCGTCCGTCTGCCTCAGGAACATCTGAAGGTGGAGATGACGGGCGATAGCCATTCCGCTATTTTCCGCATTACACCAGAACAAGACGGACCAATACATGTCGTCTTGAATCATAACAGTGATGAGGGGGAGGGCTTCCTGAAGGTGAATAGCCTCGACAAGACCATCTATGGCTACAATCCCGTGCATCGCATCTATCAGGGATGGGGCGAACCTGCTGGTTTCAGTGGTTATTTCCTGTTACAGGCTTATGACGAGATAGAGGATGCAGGCTGTGATAGTCTCTGTGCCTGGTTTACGTTCAAAGGAAAAGCCCATGAACCGATTATCCTCAAGGCGGCTACCTCGTTTACTACCAAAGAGGGAGCAGTGAACAATTTTGCGGCTGAGGCTGAGGCTCACGACTTTGAGAGTATGATGGAGCGTCTGGCGTCGAAATGGATAGCCCGTCTGCATACGATTGATGTGGAGGATCAGGATACGGCTCGTGTCAACCAGTTCTATGGTGCCCTTTATCGCACCTCCTTCCTGCCTCGTGAGATGAGTGATGTAAGTGGTGACTATCCGAAGTTTGCCGATGGTCTTACGATGGAGCCCTCTTCCGCAGCTGAGCCGCGAACCTACTACGGCGATTTCTCGATGTGGGATACCTATCGGGCTGTGCATCCGCTGTATAACATCATTGCTCCACAACAGTCTGCTGATATGATGCAGTCGCTCGTGACGATGTATGAACAGGGTGGTTGGCTGCCCATCTTCCCTTGTTGGAACTCTTATACGGCTGCGATGATTGGCGATCACTGTTCTGTGGTTCTGGCCGATGCCTATGTGAAGGGTATCCGCGACTTTGACTATGAGAAGGCCTACGAAGGTATGCGGAAGAACGCTTTTGAGACGCCCGCCACTTTTGAGGACTATAAGAACGGTATGGGCCGTCGGGCACTGCCCAGTTATCTGAAGTATGGCTATATCCCCTTGGAGGATGGTGTGAAAGAGGCTTTCCATCAAGACGAACAGACCTCGCGCACGCTGGAGTATGCCTTCGATGACTTTGCGGTGGCTCAGATGGCAAAGGCACTGGGCAGGAATCAGGATTATACCGAACTGATGCGTCGCTCAGAAAATTGGCGTCATGTCATTAACCCCAAGACAGGCTACTGTGACGGTCGTCATGCACCTCAGCAAGTGAGTAGGAAAAAGACGGATGGTGGTCTTTTCGAGAATAATCAAGACTTTATCCATCGTAAGCCGTATATCACGGAAGGTGCCACTTGTCATTACACTTGGTATGTGCCGCAGAATGTTGAGGGACTGGTAGAGATGCTGGGTGGAAAAGAGCGGTTTGAGGCCAAACTCGACTCGATGTTTACAGAGGGGCGTTACTGGCACGGCAACGAACCCTGTCATCAGATAGCCTATCTCTATGATTTCATTGGCAAACCAGAGAAGACGGCTCAGCGTGTGGCGCATATCCTCGATACGGAGTATAACGATACCCCAGGCGGACTCTCTGGTAACGACGATGCCGGACAGATGTCAGCGTGGTATCTCTTCTCTTCGATGGGGTTCTATCCTGTCTGTCCTGCCACAGACCGCTATATGTTGACTCAGCCTCGTTTCCAGAAGGTGACACTGAATCTGGAGAACGGGCGACGGTTCACAATCACCCCTGCGTCGTTGCCAAAGGATTGCAACTTCATCACGCATGGTGAGATTGTCAGTGGGAATTGAGAATCTATTTGAAGATGAGAGTCGTCAGCACATCAGTGGCAAACAGTTCGTTTGCCACTTGTTGTATTTCCTCAGCCGTAATGGCATCAATGCGCTGGTACAGCTGTTCGAGATTACGTTCTTGTCCGTGGTGAAGATAGCTTCTGCCGAAGTCAAGGGCAAACTGCTCACGGTTGTCACAGGCAATGGCGAGCTGACCTTTCAACTGGCGCTTGGCAGCATTGAGCTGGGTCATGTTAAGTGGCTTTTGCATCACACGGTCGAGTTCATGGCGCACCAGGTGGAGACACTGCTGGATATCATGATGGTCGCAACCGAAATAGACACACCAGAGTCCGCAGTCGCCATAGCTGGCCATCGAACTCTCAACGGTATAGACCAGTCCGTGCCGTTCTCTCAGCGACAGGTTCAGACGAGCATTCATACCTGGACCGCCTAAGATGTTGTTCAGCAGATAGAGTGTCATACGGCGCGGATCGGTGTAGGCATAGGCACGACAACCAGTCATCACATGGGCTTGATGGGTATGGAGTTCGCGGGTGATGGTCTGTCCGATAGGCTGATGAGTTAAGACATTCGGCTCGTTGTCTTGCGGTTTGTCCGAATATTGTGGTATATCTTCTTTCTCCAATAGTTTGACGAGTCGTTTGAAGTCGATATTACCATAGACGAAGAACACGGCGTTGTCTGGGCGGTAGTTCCTATGTACGAAGCGCAGGGCATCGTCTGTGGTATAGGTGCGCAGCTGTTCGGCATTGCCAAGGATGTTGTGCCCAAGGGGATGTCCTTCGAAGAGGATGTTCTCAAACTCGTCGTAGATCAGTTCGGCGGGCGAGTCGTTGTAACTCTCGATTTCATCACAGATCACCTCCACCTCCTTGTCGATTTCCGACTGTGGATATTGACTGTGGAAAACGATGTCTGTCAGCACGTCCACAGCCTGTGGAAAGTGTTCTTTCGAGATGGCAGCATAGAAACAGGTGTCCTCCTTGTTGGTGAAGGCGTTCAGTTCACCACCCAGTCCTTCGATGGCATTGATAATCTGAAGGGCATTACGGCGCGTTGTGCCCTTGAAGGTCATGTGTTCACAGAAATGAGCCAGTCCTTCTTCGCCAATACCCGTGCCGTCGCCTACCCGTAACCTTTCGTCTCGGGTGCCGGCGGCGATGTCATAGCCACAATACACCACCTGCGAAGCAGAAGGCAGGTGGATGAGGCGCAAGCCGTTTTGGAGGATATATGTATTGTATTTTGTCATTTTGGCTGCAAAGGTACAAAAAACTCTTAATTCTTAATTCTTAATTCTCAATTTATTTGTATCTTTGCAGCCACAAATTATGAAACAATGCGTAAGGTAATAGGTATAGGCGAGACGATTCTCGATATCATCTTCAAGAACAATCAGCCCATCGGTGCAGTACCGGGTGGTTCTATGTTCAATGGGCTCATCTCCCTCGGGCGTACAGGCTTGAACACCACGTTTATCAGCGAGACGGGCAACGACAGGGTGGGAAAACAGATTATCAGCTTCCTGGAGGAGAACCATGTGGATACCAGTAACATCAGTGTCTATCCAGAATCAAAGTCACCGGTATCGCTGGCTTTCCTGAATGATAATAATGATGCAGAGTATATCTTCTACAAGGATCATCCCCATGACAGACTGGACTTCTCCTTCCCAGAGATTCAGCCCGATGACATCGTGATGTTCGGTTCTTTCTATGCGGTGAATCCTGTCATCCGCCCACAGGTGTTCTCCTTTTTGGAGTATGCCCATAATAATGGGGCAATCCTGTATTATGACGTGAACTTCCGTTCGTCTCATCGTAACGAAGTGATGAAGGTCACGCCGAATATCCTGGAGAATCTGGAACTGGCAGACATCGTAAGGGGCAGTCAGGAGGACTTTGAGGTGATGTTCAATAAGAAAGACGCAGAGACCGTCTATCGTGCCCAGATATCTTTCTACTGCAAGAACTTTATCTATACACAGGGAGGCAGTCCTGTGGAGATGCGCTCTGCTGGTGGACTGAGTAAGCAGTATCCTGTTATGAAGACGGAGACTGTCAGCACTATCGGAGCAGGTGATAACTTTAATGCTGGTTTCATCTATGGACTGGTAAAGTATGGCATTACGCGCGACCAGATAGTCTCTGGTATGACAGAGCAACAATGGGATCAGGTCATTGCTGAGGCCCAGCAGTTCTCGGCAAACGTATGCCAGAGCATCAATAATAGTATCGACTTGACGTTTGCAAATCAGAAGAAACTTAATATTTAAAGATATGATGATTAGTGATACCATTAAGTACATCGGTGTTGATGATCTTGACATCGATCTGTTTGAAAGCCAATATGTGGTGCCTGAGGGCATGAGTTATAATTCCTATCTCATTGATGATGAGAAGATCGCGGTCATGGATACTGCCGACCGTCGCAAGGGTGAAGAGTGGAAGACAAACTTGAAGGCCGCCCTCAATGGTCGCCAACCAGACTATCTGGTGGCTCACCACATGGAACCCGATCATGCTGCACTCATTGCAGAGATGCTGGAGACCTATCCAGACCTTCAGCTCGTTTGCAGTGCCCAGGCTGTGAAGATGTTGCCTAATTTCTTTGAAGGCTTCAACTTCGAGGGCCGTGTCATCACCGTCAAGGAGGGTGATACACTCCAGCTGGGTCAGCACACGCTACAGTTCATCTCAGCGGCTATGGTGCATTGGCCAGAGGTCATCATGAGTTACGACACCAAGGATAAGGTGCTGTTCT
>JAEEGK010015748.1_pt1 | contig 16709 bp, 14 predicted proteins | sample 8958771 | NCBI WGS metagenome assembly JAEEGK01 (sample SAMN16246547, study PRJNA631951) | gut metagenome | biome: gut microbiome; feature: rumen; material: SC-attached | host: Bos | place: Iran: Karaj | collected 2018-10 | reverse complement strand
CTATTCACTCTTCACTATTACCTATTCGTTATTTCTGACGGGGCGTAGCGCAGTCTGGTAGCGCACCTGCCTTGGGCGCAGGTTGTCGTGGGTTCAAATCCCGCCGCCCCGACCAATTTCAAACGGTACTCTATTACCGCGTAATACGTACCCCAGAAAACCCCAAGTAATTTGGGGTTCTTCGCTTTTCTGGGGTCTGCCACCACCATGGTTTTCAAGAGGAGAGATACAAAATCTCTCCCCGATTCTCCGCCTCCAGCGAATTCTTCTCTGCGTATGTTGTAGCCCCTACAAGATACGGCTCATGCCATCTGCTCCAGTAGCCTCTTCAGCCTAGCCTTGAGCCGCTCAAGCTCGTCCCAATCCTTCTGCTGCTCCGCATATGCCATCAGCCCCTCAAGGCGATGGATCTGCTCGATGTAGTCATCCTGCTGCGGCATTGCCATGTGTCACCTCAAATTCTATTTGAAACCCATTCGTCAAGCATTCTCCTTGCGATGGAGCCGGGGCGCGATATCTCCAGCAGGTTGTCGCGGTCGAACCACCCTGACTCCACGACCTCCTCGCCGTCCGGCTTCAGTTCGCCAGATGCATATTCTGCGCGGAAGCCAATCATTATGTTTGACGGGAACGGCCATGTTTGCGAACCGAAGTAGCGGATGTCCTTCACCTCGATGGATGCCTCTTCGCGGATTTCCCTACGGACTGCGTCCTCAAGACTCTCCCCGGGATCGACGAACCCGGCAACCGCGGTTTACCCTCTGCCATTCCGCGATTTCGGCCTTACGGGAAGCTTCTCGCATCTCGTCTGGCGTCATGTCTCGGAATGTGTCTCGGAGATTCTTCATGGCTTGATTCTACCGACGGCTCTTTGGCCATCATAGGGAAACCGTCATTGGTAGTTGCGGATGCGGATGTCGATTGATGTGTCGGAGAGAAGTTCCGCGACTCGCTTTACCGGCGTCTCCGAAAAGTGGTAAGGGAAGAGAACTTTCGGTTTGATCGTCCTCGCCGCCTTTGCGACCTGCTCCGGGGTCATGGTGTATGGCTGGTTGCATGGCAAGAAAGCGACATCGATGTCTTTCAGGTTTGCCATCTCAGGGATGTCCTCGGTGTCCCCGGCGATGTAGATGCGCAGTCCGTCCAGCGCAAGCACATATCCGTTGTCGCGTCCTTTGGGGTGGTATTGCCTTCGCCCAGCCGTAGTGTTGTATGCTGGGACGGCGGAAAGGTTTATTCCCTTGGCAACCACGCGGCTTTCGCCGTTTGTCATTGCGGTTCCGCAGCCGAGCATCTTGTGGACGGACGGGTTGGCGACAATCTGCGTGCCGTCTTTCTTCAACGCGTCGATTGCGCCCTGGTCGAAGTGGTCGAAATGCTCGTGCGTCACAAGGACGACGTCGGCTTTCGGAAACTTCGTGTAGTCGGTGGAGGGCGGGTACTTCCCGACCGGATCGACCTGAATTTCCAAGCCGTCGTACTGTATTCGCAGGCTGGCGTGCTTGATGGCGGTTATCGTCACAGACTTTCCGCCTGCCGTCTTGAATGTGTCGGTCTGAAGCTCCGCCATTGCGGTGCTTGCCATTGCGATAGTCGTAGCCATTGCCAATGCTCCTGTTGTTAGTTTCATGGTTTTCTCCTTGAATTCATGGTTTTCTCCTTGAAGTGTTTGTCAGTTCGCTCCTAACTCTTCAATCAGTTGTGCGATACATGCCTCAACCGAATCTTTCTGCCGTTGGGTAGCCAAGATCAAGGGCCGCTGCAAGTGCGCCCCTGACAAAGCCGGTCTGTCCGCCTGAGACTATCTTTGCTATTGCCATTGTATGTTTTCTCAAAGACATATATATTATATCAAATCAGCCCGTTTGAACGCTGTCCCCTGCAATCGATAAAAATGGTTTGTCAGAAAAATCCCGAGTTCAATCCTAACTCTGTGTAAGCGCGAGAATGGGCTTGCGCGATAATGAAAGGAACACGACAATGAACAAGATCAAACTCATCGCCGCATTTGCGGCTGTCGCAATCGCAGGTGTCGCTATGGCTCGGCCTTCGCAAAGCTCGGCTTGTTTGCTTCCCCAAGGGTCGCAAACACCCGCAAGGGGCGGTTACGCGCCCGGAGGACACATGAACGATGGAAGAATCGACTGCCATCGTCACCACCACCATCATCACCACGGTTGGCATTTTCTGCCTCCGCCACCGCCGCCTCCGCCTCCGCCGCCACCGCCGCCACCACCTCCGCCGCATCATCACGGGCACCATTGGTAGGCGAATTCCTGTTGGATTAAGTTTGCTGTTTGCCAATCTCAGGCAGACGGCATTATTCTTGCTAAAATGCATATTATGATGTGTTGGATGAAAGCGGACAGAGTAAAGACAATCATTAGAAACTTAAAGATTACCCCTTGTTTTGCGATGGCAAATATAGTATAATATTCAGTGTAAAAGAAAGGATGATGCACGAGGTGTTGTTAATATGATTACGCGATCTGCCATCGCGACTACAATTCAAACTCCAGTGTCCAAGTGATGCTCTTCCCAGACCGTTTGGAAGTATCGAGTCCGGGACCATTGCCCAAAGGAATGACCGTGGCCATGCTTAAGCGGCGGCATCGCTCGATTCCGGTGAATCCTCTTCTTGCCCAGGGCATGTACCTTCGTGGCTACATAGAGCATGTCGGCTCCGGCACCGGCGACATCATCGAGAAGTGCCGCGAAAGCGGGCTTCCGCCTCCGCAGTGGGAAAGCGAGGACGATGGACTTACGATAATCCTGCGGCGCGCAACTATTTCTTCACAGCCGCAAATGTCGCCGCAAACCGACAATGGAACGCAAGATGTCGGTTTGGATGTCGGTTTGGACGTCGGTTTGGAGCGCACTGTTATAGATGAAATTCGTACTCACCCCAAGATTAGGATGTCTGAAATTGCCGTGAAATTCCAAGTCACCAAGCGTACGGTCGAGCGAGTTTTCAGCAAGCTGACACAACAAGGGAGAATCGCTCGTGTCGGCGGAAAGCGCTTCGGCCACTGGGAGGTTATAGCATGAACAAGAAGCGACAGATTCTTGTTGCCGGCATGGGCACTCCGCCGGCGGGGCGGAGCGAACGGTCAACGACGAGGAGGTCGCCTTCGCGGATGCCCGCTCCTACCATCGAATCGCCCTCGACGCGCACGAAAAACGTGGCGGCGGGACGCTTCACCAGAAGTTCGTTCAAGTCAAGAATATCCGCCGAAAAAGCGTTAGCTTTTGAGGGTAGCCGAAGGCCGAGCGGCTCCAGATATTGTTCGGCTGGCGACGGGAATCCCGCGCAGCACCTTGCGGTCACTTCGGGCGCTCGTTTCACTCACGGCGCATCCTCTTGCGACCTTGCTTTGCAAGGCTCCTCGCTACGCTCGTCGGGCGACCCGACGCCTGCGGCGCGGGTGCATTCCCCTCCGAAGCGGAGCTTCTTCGGTGCATTCCCACCGATCTCGATACTTTTGCCTTTGAACTCACGGCGTAAATTATACCACAATACAGTTTTGGGAATTGGCGTTTTGTTTAACTCTTCGCTCAAATTGGCAGCGGAGCGAGTATATGTGAGCGAGGGACATCAAAATGGTTTAAAAAATTATTTCACATGGTAAGTATTTACCCACTTGTGCGGTAAGATGTGTTATGGTATAATACGCGCCATCAGACCTCAATAGGAGAAATCAGTGGAAAACCGTAATACAGAAGTTGAACGTCTTGCATGGAAGTTGGCAGACATGGAGAGGAACTACACATCGTCTCCATGCTTCTCTGCAATTTGTGGTGCCTTTGCAATGTATCTGGCGCAAGATGCGCGCGAAACTACCGACCTTATCGACATCCTAAAGAAGAACGAAGTCTCCGAATCAGTATTCGCTCTTGTGACGGATCGTATTGCCGATCATTGGGATCGCTATCAGCCACTCCTCACCACATATACACAGGCAGATCTCTCCGATTCTATCTTCCTGAACCTTGATCGAGGCTTTATAGAGGGCGGACGGAAAAATGGTTTCTCGTCCTCTATTCCGATTATCGACCTTCTGCTTAAGACTTTGGCGATTAAGAAAGGCGATTCAGTATGTGACATTGGCTGTGCTGCAGGAGATTTCCTTCGGCGCGCTTATTACAAGGCGCTCTCCGATAACGAGAAGAATGATTTTTGTGGCATCGAGCGTGCAAAAGATATGGCTGCAATAGCCGAGATTTGCGCATGGTGTCTTGATGCAAAAATAAAGATTCACGGTGAGGATGCTTTTGCCGAAACCTTTGACGGTATTGGATACGACAAGGTTCTTTGCGATGCACCACTCGCCGTTCGCGGAATGCCACAGGAGCCCAATGTCCGTCGTTTCTTCCATGCTACATTTCCCGATTTTCCAGAACTTCGCACGGGGATGCAGGGGGATTGGCTCTTTGCCGCTCGCGCTGTTGCCGCGATAAAAAGGGACGGTCGCGCAGCGGTTGTTCTGTCACCGTCTGCCATGTTCGACAACCGTAACGAGGCATACAGACGGTATTTCATCCAACACGGTCTGATTGAAGCGGTTATCGAGCTGCCTTCAAATCTCATGATGTCCACCAACATTCCGACATACCTTGTTGTGTTCAGCCACGGCAACGATGTCGTCAAGATGATTCGCGCAGATGAACTCTGCTACGTCAGTCGCCGCAAAAAGGTTCTAGGGAAGCAGCACATTGATATCATAGCCGCGTGTCTTGGAGTGGAAGCCACTGCGGATACCAAGGGCTTAGATCGCTATTGCGCAACAGTATCGAGGGATGTCCTCCTCAAAAACGAATGCTCTTTGGCTGTCAAGCAGTACTTCGCCGACCCGGTCGCCGTCAAGGATGGCATCCCATTCGGCAATTTTGTGACCGATGCGAGACGAGGCGTTCTGCTCACCAGAGACGAGCTAGACCGCATCTCTACAAAATCTGAAACGGATTGGCTCTACCTTTCCGTCAAAGACATTTCCGAGGGCGTTATCGGGGGAGACCTCATGTATTTGGGCAACATCCCGGAGCAAATGATTTCGTCCTGTGTCAAACAAAACGACCTTATCATATCCCGTGTGAACGCTAGTGGAGCAGGATTCAAGGTTGCTGTCGCGGAAATCCCCGAAGGCAAGCGGCTCGTCCCTTGCGAAAATGTGCTGATTGTCAGCGTCAACGAGGATGAGGCCGACCCCTATTACCTTAAGGCCTGCCTTGACAACGAATATGCGCAGCGTTACCTCGACAAGCACTCGTCTGGATCGGCGATTCGCATTCTCAGTTATCGTGATCTTGAATCACTCCCCGTGCCTAATCTTCCAATCGAGCGGCAGCGGGAAATCGGCAGTGTCTGCCGCGAAAACGCGCTCAAGATCGTCTCGCTACGAAACCAACTTGCAGCGGCGAAGGCATCTCTCGCTTCCGTGTTTGAGAACGCGGCGGCGGATGTTTTCGTCAAAAAAGAACAGGAGGCCTAAACATGGCAATCAGAAAGAACGATTTGGACAACTCGCTGTACAGCCTTTGCGACGAGCTTCGCGGCGGCATGGACCCCAGCCAGTACAAAGACTACGTGCTGACGCTTGTATTTGTGAAATACATCTCCGACCGCTACGCGGGGGTGAAATACGCGCCAGTCACGATTCCCGAGGGGTGCTCCTTTGAGGACTTCAAACAACTCAGGAACAAGCATGACATTGGCGAGAAAATCGATATTGCCCTCGCCGCGCTTGCGGAACACAACCAGATGCTCGCGGGCATGTTCAAGGACGTCCACTTCAACGACGAGACAAAGATCGGCAAGGGCGACGAGATGGTCGAGAAGCTTACAAGGCTCATCAACATCTTCTGCCGCAGCGAGTTCGACTTCAGCCGGAACAAGGCCTCTGGCGACGACATCCTTGGCGATGTCTACGAGAATCTCATGCGACACTTCGCGGTTGACAGTGGCAAGTCAAAGGGGCAGTTCTATACGCCTGCCGAGGCATCGCGAGTCATAGCCGGCATTCTGGGGATAAGCGAGATAACTGAGCGCGAGGAAGGTTGGTCGATCTACGATGCAGCCTGTGGTTCAGGATCGCTCCTCATCCGCTCGGCAAACGAGGCCCCATGCCAGGTCGCCATATATGGACAGGAAGAGAACCAGACAACTGCCGGCCTCGCCAAGATGAACATGGTGCTCCACAACCTCCCCACTGCGGAAATAAAGGTAGGCAACACGTTCTCCAGTCCGCAGTTCACGCACATCGAGGACGGCGAGGAGGTTCTCGACAAGTTCGACTTCGCCGTTCTCAATCCTCCGTTCTCGCTCAAAAACTGGACATCCGGATACAAGGACTTCGGGCGGAGCGAAGGGTATGGGGCGATGCCGCCAGAGAAGAACGGCGACTATGCATGGGTGATGCACGTCCTGAAGTCACTGAAGCCAGACGGACGCGCGGCAATCATTCTTCCGCTTGGTGTCCTTTCGCGCGGCAACGCCGAGGAGACGATTCGCAAGACGCTCATCGACAAGGGCATCGTGGAGGGCGTTATCGCATTCCCGCCCAACATCTTCTTCGGAACCGGCATCGCCGCCTGCGTTATGGTGTTGGCAAAATCAGGAGCCGACGAGCGCGAGGGCGTTTTTATGATCGACGCTTCCCGCGACTTCATAAAGGACGGCAACAAGAATCGTCTGCGCGAGCGCGACGTCGAGAAAATCGTTTCCACCTACCGCAACCGCCGCGAAGAGGCGCACTACTCACGTTTTGTGAAGTGGGATGAAATCAAGGAAAAGAACGGCTACAATCTCAGCATGTCCAGATATATCGATTCGGGTGTACGCGAGGATGTGCAGGATGTCGAGGCGCATCTCAAGGGGGGCATACCGTCCGCAGATGTCGAAGCGCTGGATGCCTACTGGACGGCGTTGCCCGGAATGCGGCTGGCCCTTTTCAAACCACTTCGCAAGGGCTACGAGGCGCTCGTCGTGGAACCGTCGCAGGTTCGTGAGACCATTCATGCGGAAGCAGCATTTGCGATGTACTCCGACCGGGTCGCCAAGGCGTTTAAGGCTTGGGCGCGCGAGGAGGAGCCCGTGTTCTCGGATATTGACGCCTATACGGATGCCAAGCACTTCATCGCCGAGCCAGCGCGTGTGCTGATGGAGCGTTTCTCCAGCCTCAAGCTCTTTGATCCGTATGATGTCTATGAAGTGCTGCTAAAGTACTGGACTGACACGATGAACGACGATTTGCACCTCGTCATTGCGAACGGATGGGAAGCCGGGCGCGAAATCGAGACGTTCTACAAAGAGACCGAGAACAAGAAGACGAAGCAAATCAAGAAGGTCGAGACTGGCTGGGAGGGCCTTCTCATCCCCAGAAAACTTATTGACGCGAGGTTCTTCAAGGCAGAGTCCGAGGCTGTTGCAAAGGCCGAGGCTGCGCTCGAAGCGGCAAAGGCGGAATTCGACGAGTTCATCGAATCGATTAGCGAAGACGACGATCCTGCCGAGATGGCCACGAAGAAATACGCCCTCGAAGAAACGAAGAAATCAGCATCCAGGGCTCTCAAGGCCGCACAGAAGAAGCTTGAGACCCTGGAAAAGGCGAAATATCCAACGCTCTCTATCGACGAAATCAAGGAACTCGTCGTTGCCGACAAGTGGCTGGCGGCTGTCCGTCACGGAATAGACGAACTGTTTCGTTCGATTTCGGTTGCGCTCACGGAGCGCGTCTCGACCCTCGCCGAGCGTTACGGCAGGTCGCTACCGGAGATTGAGGCGGAATCATCCTCCGCAGAAAAGAGCGTTTCCGCCATTCTCGCAAAGATCGGCTACACGGACTAAGGAGGCAACATGATAACTAAAGAAGAGCTTGAGAGTCTTCTGCGCGATGTCGAGTCATCTCGCGCGGAGCGTACGATATCGACAGCGGATACCGACAAGTTCTGTGAGGCCATCTGTGCATTCGCGAATGACATGCCTGACAGTCGGCAGAACGGATATCTTCTTGTCGGAGTACATGATGATGGAAGCTTGAGCGGTTTAGTGGCAACCGACGCCATGGTGAAGAATCTGGCCGCGATTCGTTCCGACGGGAATGTCCTGCCTATCCCGACAATGAACGTAGAGATATTTCATTTTGATTTGGGCGATGTCATCGTCGTTGAAGTTGTCCCCGCCATATTGCCGCCAGTCAGGTATCGTGGGCGCACGTGGATCAGAGTTGGCGCAAGAAAAGCGATAGCGACGCAAGAAGAGGAGGATTTGCTCATCGAGCGCAGACGTGCCAGATTCCCTACGTTCGACTCCATGCCATGCCAGCATGCTAAGCTTGAAGACCTTGACCTCGACCTGTTCCGATACGGGTTTCTGCCAAAAGCGTTCGACGAGGGCATGCTTGCCTCGGAAACGCGGTCCATCGAACGTCAGCTTGAAGCGCTGTGCTTTTATTCAACGGATTACAACTGCCCCACCAATGCGGGGGTGATTCTTTTCGGCAAGAACCTCCTGCGTTTTCTGCCTGGCGATTACATCCAGTTCGTCAGATTTGCAGGGATGACCAAAGCTACGGACATCGTGAACCAGCAGATGTTCAAAGGATGCCTCATGACCGTTTTGCCGGAGGTTGACACATTCATCAAGACGGCTATCGCAACCAATCGTCCCGTGCCGGTGACCGTTCTCCGCGAGAAAACCGTCTATGATTATCCGAAATGGTCGATCCGTGAACTGATGATGAACGCCATCATGCACCGCGACTACCGCAGTACCGGTCCTACTATGTTCTATCAGTTCGCCGACCGGTTGGAGATACTCAACTCGGGAGGATTGTATGGACGCGTCAACCGCGACAATTTCCCCGACGAAAACGACTATCGAAACCCGATAATCGCCGATGCCATGCGGACGCTTGGATACGTGAACCGCTTTGGTCGTGGTATAGGACGCGTGAGGGCAGAGCTTGTTGAAAACGGAAACGGAGAGCCTTTGTTTGACACTACGCAAATTGGTTCGTTCCGTGTCACCGTTTCATGGACTAAGTTTGCATCAGAGGACAAAAGTTCGCAGAGAGGCACTGAATGTTCGCAGACAGCCGGCGAAAGTGCCCAAGAAACAGCGGAAAGTTCGCAGAGGGCTGGCGAAAGTTCGCAGACCGTTGCCGAAAGTACGCAGGAAATTGAACGGTGGATAGCGAACGCTTTGCCAACAGGGATTCGGTCTGACGCAAGAGCCAATATGGTTGAGGTGATGAAGCTTATTCACACCAATTCAACAGAGACGGCTGAGTCTATGGCGGCAAAGATTGGCATCTCAATGCGCGGCGTCCAAAAAATTCTTGCGACCCTTCAGAAACTAGGCTTGATTGAACGCATAGGACCTGATTTTGGCGGACATTGGGAGGTGGTCAAGTGAAATCAGCAAAATTCAAAGATTCGCCACTCGGCCCCATCCCAGAAGATTGGGAGGTGAAGCGGCTGGGGGATTTGTGCGAAAAGATAGGAAGCGGGGCAACCCCATTAGGCGGTGCTTCAAGTTATTGCAAAACAGGAATTGCTCTGATACGTAGTCAGAATGTCGTTGATACTTGTTTCTCATTTGATGGTTTGGCTTATATCAATTCTGCTCAGGCAGAAGAACTTGCCAATGTCGAGGTTCTGTCCAAAGATGTACTTTTGAATATTACAGGGGATTCTGTTGCACGCGTGTGTACAGTTCCAGATTCAGTACTTCCCGCCAGGGTCAATCAGCATGTCTGCATCTTGAGAACAATTGCTGAGAAGTGTCATTATTTGTATCTGGCGTATAGATTGGTTGTCGAAAAAAAGCGTCTTCTTGCGGCGGCCTTTGGAGGTGGGACGAGAAATGCGCTGACCAAGGCTGATGTTGAGGCATTTACAATCCCTTGTCCCCCTCTCCCCGAACAGCAACGTATAGCGGAGGCGCTGGGCGAGGTCGATAAACTAATCGAAAGCCTAGACGAGCAGGTCGAGAAGAAGCGCCTCATTGCCAAAGGCGTAGCGCACGATCTCCTATCAGGTGCCAAGCGCCTTCCGGGATTCAAGGGGGAATGGAAGAGTGTTAGATTAGGGGAGTTGTCTGAGATAGTAACTGGGGGCACGCCTTCGACAGAAGTGCCTGCGTTTTGGGGAGGCGATATTAGATGGATGAATTCTGGCGACGTCCACATAAAACGCATACATGATGTTGATGGGCGAATCACGCAGCTTGGATATGCGTCATCAAACGCAAGAATAATTCCTAGAGGATCAGTGGTAATTGCACTTGCTGGGCAAGGTAAAACACGAGGAACGGCGGCTATAACAGAATGCGAATTGTGTACAAATCAGTCGATTGGTGCAATATTGCCATCTGAAAAACATGACTCGGAATGCTTGTATTACGTACTTGCTATGCAATATGAGAAGTTGCGAGCCGCATCTTCCGGTGATGGAACACGCGGCGGGTTGAGTAAAAAGATTCTCGAGGAATATATAGTAAAATTGCCGGTAGATATAGCCGAGCAGCAGGCAATAGCCGACTTGCTCGGCGAGCAGGATGCCGCCATCGCCGCGCTTAAGGCGAAGTGCGAGAAATATGCGCGCATCAAGGAAGGTATGATGCGCGACTTGCTCACTGGCAAAGTGAGGATAAGCTTTGCCGCAAGCGGCAAAGCGCAGAACCTTGCCGCTTGCGCCAAGGCGCAGAACGGCGCAAGCGCCAAGGCGCAGAACAGCGCAAGCGGTAAAACGCAGACATCCGTAAAGTGCGAGGGGCCTGGCAGTGATAGAACTTGCAAGAATGGAGGCGGGCGATGAGCAAACTAGAAGCCAATCCATTCAGGCAAGAGGTGAAGCACCACATGGGGCGGCGGCTGAACGGCTGGGATTATGCCGGGCGCGGCATCTACATGATTACAATCACCATTGAAGGGCGCAGGCCACTCTTGGGACGGCTCGTGAAGATTGGTGGTGAGTGGTCGGTTGAGCCGAGCGCGGCGGGTCGCATTGTGCAAGATTGCCTTGCCGAGATTCCTACGCAGTGGCCCGGCGTGTCGTTGATTGCCGTACAGCTGATGCCGGATCATCTGCATTTCATCGTCTTCGTTGAGCGTCAGCAGCAGAAGCCTCTGGGGGCGATAGTGGGCAGCCTCAAGGCGAAAAGCACTTCGAGGTACTTGGCCGCGCATGACTTTGGCGCAAGCGCCAAAGCGCAGAACAGCGCAAGCGCCAAGGCGCAGAGCAGCGCAAGCGCCATGGCGCAGGAAAACCTTGGCGCAAGCGCCAAGGCGCAGAACCAGGCCGCAAGCGCCAAGGCGCAGAACCAGACGCAGAATGGGGCGAAGTTCTGGGCGCAAGGCTATGTGGATCTGGTGCTTCTCAGGCGCGGGCAGCTTGAAAAGATGATTGCCTATCTGCGCGACAACCCGCGGCGGCTTGGGGTAAAGCGCGAGCATCCCGATCTGTTCAAGGTGTTGCGCGATGTCGAGGCGAAGGGCATGCATTTTAGCGCCATCGGCAATCATTTTCTCCTTGAAGCGCCGGTGATATTTCAGGTTCAATGTTCGCGCTCGTTTTTCGCCTACCGCCGCGAGCGCCTAGATACTTCGCCGCAAGCGGCGAAGCGCAGAACCCCGCCGCAAGCGGCGAAGCGCGGGACCCCGCCGCAAGCGCCAAGGTGCAGTACTTGGCGAATACTGCGCGATGCGCAGGGCAGGCCACTTGTTGAGAAGACCACGCCTGAATTTGAAGCAAAGGTAGCTGCCGCACTTGAGGCCGCGAAGCGTGGTGCGGTGCTTATATCACCCTGCATCAGCAACGGTGAGCGTGAAATCGCACGGCGGGCATTCGAGGCCGGCTATCGCATCATCACACTCCAGAACAAAGGCTTCCCGCCGATATACAAGCCGGGAGGGAAACTCTTCGATAAATGCGCGGCGGGCAATTTGCTGATGCTAGCACCGATAAATTGGCCGTACGTGCCGGGCGAAAAGCCGCCCACGCGCGAATCGTCACTCGTATTAAATCGCATCGCGCAGCTTCTTGCTGGCGAGGGCGCTGCTGAAATTGATTACAAGGGCGCGACAATGCGCGGCATCGACGACATGGTGAAGAACCTTTGCGCAGGGAACCTGGCCGCAAGCGGCCAGGCGCAGAACGGCGCAAGCGCCAAGGCGCAGAACCAAGCGCAGAACAGCACAAGCAGCCAGGCGCAGAACGAGGCGGAGTACTGCGCTTCGCCGCTTGCGGTGAAGTTTCATTGCGCTTCACCGCGTGCGGCGAAGAATCAAGGAGAAGAACTATGAAAGACACTACAACTCCAATTGGCGCACCGGAGCTTGCCACGCAGGCCCGGCTCATTGAGATGTTTGAGCAAGATCTCGGTTACGAGTTCCTCGGCAACAAGACCGATGAAGACAACTCCAACATCATCCCGGAACTTCTCAGGGCGAATCTTCTCAATCGAAAAGACAAAGAAGGCAAACCGCTATATTCGAAACGCCTTGCAGACGCGGCGATTGTGAAACTCCAGTCAGAGGCGAAGGATCTCTCATCCGGACTTTATGCCGCGAACAAGGCCGTCTATTCTATCTTGAAATACGGCGCAAAAGTCCAGGACGAGAAAGGCGCGATAAAGACAGTCATGCTTATCGACTGGGATATAGTCACCAACAATGACTTCCAGATAGCGGAGGAAGTGACGGTCGCTGGGCTATATGACAAGAGACCTGATCTCGTTCTCTATGTGAACGGAATTGCGCTTGGACTCATCGAACTTAAGCGCGCGAGCGTGTCGGTCGTCAAGGGAATCGCCCAGAATATCGCCAACCACACGAAGGAGATGTTCATCATGCCGTTCTTCACGACGATGCAGCTTCTCACGGCTGGCAACAACAGCGAGGGGTTGAGATACGGCACGATTGGCACTCCGGCGAAAAAATATCTCGAATGGAGGCACGATGGTTTTGGCCAGCATCCTGACGAACGCGATCCTGTCGACGTGCAAATTGAGTCAGAAGCGGCGAAATTCGAGGAGAAGCTCGATGCGCAAGTGTATGAGATGTTCTCGCCACGTCGTTTCCTGAGCCTTATCCGCAACTTCACGATATTCGACCGGGGCAAGAAGAAGGTCGCCCGCTACAGTCAGTATTACGGCATCAAACGCACCCTTGCGCGTACGGCAAAGCATGAGGGCGGAATCGTATGGCATTCGCAGGGTTCCGGCAAGTCTATTGAGATGGTGCTTCTCGCCAAGCACGTCATCGAGCGCGATCACGACGGACGCGTCCTTATCGTCACGGACCGCGAAGAACTCGATGAACAGATCGAAAAGCTATTCATCGGTGTTGACGAGAAGATTCGTCGCACAAAGAGCGGCAAGGACCTGATTGACGCCATCAACGATACGGCGGGCGGCAATCTCATCTGCTCGCTCATCCACAAATTCGGCAAGCATTCTGGCAAAACGGACGAATCCGAAGACAAGCTCGATGAAGAGGCTGTAGCCAAGTACATCGAGGAACTCAAGGCGGCGCTTCCAGCCGGATTCAAGGTCAAGGGCAATTTCACTATATTCGTCGATGAATGTCATCGCACACAGTCCGGTCTTTTGCATCAGGCGATGAAGGCAATCATGCCGGACGCCATTCTTGTCGGCTATACGGGCACGCCGCTCTTGAAGAAAGACAAGAAGACGTCGATGGAGGTATTCGGCCCTTATATTCACACCTACAAGTTTCCAGAGGCCGTGCGTGACGGAGTGGTTCTCGATCTTCGCTATGAAGCGCGCGACATCCCGCAGGATGTTGCCGCCAAGAAGGAAATCGATGCTTGGTTCGAGACAAAGACCGTAGGGCTTACTGACAGGGCAAAGGCGCGTCTGAAGGAGAAATGGGCTACGATGCAGAATGTCGTATCCTCCAAGTCGCGTCTCGGCAAGATTGTCGAGGATATCATACTCGACTTCGCCACGAAGCCACGCCTTATGAACGGCGCTGGCAACGCGATGCTCGTCGCGGATGATATCCTCACCGCCTGCAAGTTCTACAACTTATTCCACGAGCACGAGTTCAAGGGGTGTGCTGTCATCTCTTCGTATGTTCCTGCGCCAAGCGACATCTCTACTTCGGTGGTCGATCCTGATCACAGGACGGATGAGGAGGTCAAGTACGACACCTACTGCAAGATGATTGGCGTCAAGCCGGGTGAAGATGTAAAGTCAATAGCCAAGAAGGTCGAGAACTTCGAGCAGGAGGCGAAGCGAAAATTCGTGGAAGAGCCGGCTAACATGAAGCTTCTCATCGTCGTGGACAAGCTTCTGACTGGATTCGACGCGCCGCCTTGCACATATCTTTACCTTGATAAGCACATGCAGGATCATGGGCTCTTCCAGGCGATCTGCCGCGTAAACAGGCTTGACGACGAGACCAAGGACTTCGGCTATATAGTGGATTACCGCAAGCTCTTTGGAGATTTACAGGATTCCCTTGCGATGTACTCAAGCGACAAGGCGTTCGCCGGGTACGATGCGGAGGATGTGGATGGCTTCGTCAAGAATGTCGTCAAGGAATCAAGCGAGCGCTTCAAAACAATCCTCGCCGCACTTGACGCACTCTGCGAGGGTGTCGAGTCTCCCGCACAGGGACCGCAGTACCGCGCATATTTCGGCTGTCAGGGCGCTGACACGCCCGAGGAGGAGACGCAATACGGACAGCGGCGCGAGAAGCTCTACCGGCTCGTCGGCGCACTTGTACGCGCGTATGCCGTGTTCTCTCCTCGCATGGAGAGCGCCAAGGTGCCGCAAGCCGACAGGGATTTCTACGCTGCCCGCGTGAAGTTCTATCTCGAGCTTCGCAACGATATCGGCCAGGCGAGCGGCGACTTCCTCGACCTCAAGCCTTACGAGCCAGATATGCGCTATCTCATCGACACATACATTGCCGCCGGCGAGAGCGAGCGCTTGACCACACTCGAGAACTTCTCCCTTTTGGACTTCATTGACGATAAATCAAATGGCAACGAGTCCGAGCCCATGTCGAAGGAGGAGCAGGACAATGTTGCCGAGACGATAGAGAACAACGCGGCGAAAGAACTCGTCCACAAGAGGCTCATGAACCCTGCATTCTTCGAGCGTATGTCTGTAGTCCTCAAGAAACTCATTGAAGACCGCAAGGCTGGCGTAATCGAATACAAGAAGCTCCTTGAAGAATACAAGAAACTTGCGGAGGAGATCAAGAATCCATCCGTATCGGGGCGCTATCCCGCATCCATTTCCGGATCGCCCGTCAAGGAGGCGCTCTACGACAACTTCGGCGAGGACGAAAAGCTGACGCTTGCCCTGCATAAGGCGTTTCTTGGCTCCAAGCTGCAAGGCTTCAAGTACAACATCGCCAAGCAGAACCAGATCAAGAGCGCTCTTTTCGCCGTTCTCAAGGATGACGACAAGGTTGAAGCCGTTTATAAGATACTTGAAGCACAGGAGGCGTAGGGAAGTGGAACTGAAAGTCGGAGACGTGCCTGTTGCGGTTCGCCGAAAGGCAATCAAGCACATGCATCTGTATGTTGAGCCGCCTGACGGCAGTGTTCTCGTCAGCGCACCCAAAGAGGCGTCTGACGAGGAGGTGCTGTTTTTCGTGCGGGAGAACTTCGGCTGGGTTCTGCGGCAACGCAACGGAATGCTTGCGCAGCGACGCCAGCCGCCGCGCAAGTACATCTCTGGCGAAACCCACTACCTCTGGGGCGAACAGTATTTTCTTGAACTCGTCAAACAGGACGGCTGGGGTGGAATTAAGATTTCCGGCAATACGCTGACCATGCTTGCGCCGCTGGAATCGACCGAGAAGTCACGTCGCGATTACATGACGGAGTGGGAGCGCTCGCTCCTTTCCGATGCGGTAAACCGCGCCTTGCCGCTCTGGGAGAAGAGGACTGGACTGAATGTCCAGCGATTCTCCATCATGAATATGAGGCGAAGCTGGGGCAAGTGCAACCCCAAAAAGGAGAGCATTATCTTCAATCTCCAGCTTGTCCGAAAGCCGAAGGAAGCGCTCAACTACATAATCCTGCACGAGCTTTGCCACCTCAAGACCCGCACACACGGCAAAGAGTTTATCGCGCTTATGGATCGCTTCATGCCCGACTGGCGCGAAGTTCGCAAGCGGCTCAATGATTCACCACTTGATTACGTGAGTGGCGAGAAAGCAAAAGAAGGAGAGGCAACATGAGCAACAGCAGAAAAGGGACTCCGCCTCATGTGAGGTGCTTGCTTTGGGGCAGGGCGGCTGGAAGATGTCAATTCGCGGGATGCAATCGTGATTTGACAATGAACCCAAATACCAAGGAGGCAGTAGGAATAGCGGAGGAGGCACATATAATCGCTTATACCCCCAATGGTCCGCGTGGTGACAAGGAGTTGTCGGAAAAGTACTGTCGCGATATCGACAACTTGATGCTTCTCTGCCATGACTGCCATAAGCCTATAGACGCCAATCCTGCAGGTGATCGGTTGTTTTAATGCCTGCGATGGTGTGTCTTGTGGTAAAATGTCTTGCGGAGGTGCTGAATGACACTTGAAGAACTCAAGAAACTGATTGCCGCCGATGAGGGCGAGAAAACGGAGGATTGAACATGGATGCAGACAAGTTCAAGAATGATCTGATACTCGGCGAGACGTCGTCGGTCGAATTCAAGCGATGCGGGAACGAGGTGGAACA
>JAEEGK010015746.1_pt1 | contig 16710 bp, 14 predicted proteins | sample 8958771 | NCBI WGS metagenome assembly JAEEGK01 (sample SAMN16246547, study PRJNA631951) | gut metagenome | biome: gut microbiome; feature: rumen; material: SC-attached | host: Bos | place: Iran: Karaj | collected 2018-10 | reverse complement strand
GTCTTCTTCAATTTCGAAAGCCATCAAATAATGTTCTTTCATAATTAAATTCGCCTTTTGGAAGATCTCTTCATAGCACTTAGTACTAGGGGAAGCGATGAGTGCAAGATGTGGTTCATAATCCCAAACTTGCTTATCGATATTATTGATGTTTTCAATATAAGGAGGATTACAAATTAACACATCGAGTTTAACCTTTTTATCAATTAATGGATCTACCAAATTACCACACAAAAATTCCACTTTTTTAGTGTTCTTTTTTGCTATTTTTAAAGCGTAAAGTGATATGTCTGTTCCATATATTTTTGCATTAGGAATTTCGTATTCAATAGCACATGCAATAGCTCCACTACCAGTACAAACATCTGCAATAACAGGAGTCTCATTTTTTGTGAATGCTTTCTTTAGATAAACAATAGTATCAACAGTTAATTGTTCTGTTTCTTGCCTTGGGATAAGAACATCTTTGTTTACTTTTATTTTGTTGCCCAAAAAGAAACTATAACCTAACACATATTGATAAGGCATTCCCTTTTTAACTAAATCGACATTCACCATAAGGTGTTCAATATCATTTATCTCTTTATCAAAGTTTGCATACAAAACCATTCTGTCATCAAATTTGCTAGCATCTGTTAAAAGACTAACGATGACGTTTTTGTTTAAGTATTTGTTATTTTCTTTTAATAAACTAAAGTATATTTCGCGATAAGTAGGCACAATTATTCACCAGCCATTTTCATTGATTGATCATAGTGAATGAGAGCATCAATAATCTCATCAAGTTCTCCTTCAATGACTCTATCAAGTTTTTGAATTGTAAATCCAATTCTATGATCAGTAACACGGTTTTGAGGATAGTTATAAGTTCTCACTTTTTCAGATCTTTCACCTGTTCCAATCTTTAACCTTCTTTCATTACCGATTTCTTCTTGCTGTTTTGCAAGTTTTTCGGTGTACATCTTTGTTCTTAACATCTGCATTGCCAATTCTTTATTTTGGATTTGAGATTTCTCTGTTTGGCAAGCAACGACTGTACCTGTTGGAATATGGGTAATACGAACAGCAGATTCTGTTTTATTAACGTTTTGTCCACCAGCACCTTGTGAATGGTATGTATCAATTTGTAAATCACTTGGATTAATCTCGATGTCAATTTCTTCGGCTTCAGGCATTACTAACACCGTTGCCGTTGATGTATGGATTCTTCCGCTCGCTTCTGTACGTGGGACACGTTGCACACGATGAGCGCCACTTTCGAATTTGAGTTTGGAGAAGACCATTTTGCCACTAATTTTGAACGAAACTAGCGCAAAACCGCCAGATTCTGATGGACTTTCATCTAAAATTTGGATCTTCCAGCCTTGAGATTCAGCATATCTTGTATACATACGAAAAAGGTCGCCAGCAAAGATGTTGGCTTCATCACCACCGACAGCACCTCTAATTTCAACAATAATGTTTTTATCGTCATTAGGATCCTTTGGTAAAAGAAGTTCTTTAAGTTTAATTTCAAGCTCTTCTTGTTCAGCTAACAATCTTTTAACTTCTTCTTTGCCCATTTCTGATAATTCTGGGTCAGAATCATTAGCCATTTCCCTGGCGCCTAAAATTTCGTCTTCATTCTTTTTATATTTAATATATGTTTCTACTTGTGGGTCTAGATTTGCTCTTTCTTTAGAAATTTCACGAAAATGAGCGATGTCTTTCATGACATTCTCGCTTGTTAACTCTTCGTCAATTTCCGCCAACCTTTTAATAGCGACTTCTAAACGTTGTCTCATGCTCTCTTCCATAGTATTACCTCGTTTATAGCTTTATGTATTGTAGCACATGTTATTATTCTTAAAAATAGTAATCGTTTTTATCTTTAATATTCATATTAAGACTTTAATGACACGCTTGGTTTGTGTATAATCAAAACAGGTGAATATAAAATGGCATATAAAGCTCTATATCGTACTTATCGACCAACTACATTTGAAGAAGTTGCTGGTCAACAACATATTGTTAAAACAATAAGAAATGCATTAACAACAGGCAAAATTGCACATGCCTATCTTTTTGCTGGTCCTAGAGGAACAGGAAAAACTACAATGGCAAAATTATTAGCCAAAGCTCTTAACTGTGAGCACGGAATTGGATGCCAATGCAATGAATGCAAAAACTGTAAAGCTATCAACGAAGGTACCCATCCAGATGTTTTAGAAATCGACGCAGCTAGTAATAATGGTGTTGATGAAATTAGAGATTTGATTGACAAAGTCAAATATGGAACTATCTTAGGAAAATACAAAGTATACATCATCGATGAAGTTCATATGATGACTGCTGGTGCATTTAATGCATTATTAAAGACATTAGAAGAACCACCAGAACACGTAATCTTTATTTTGGCAACAACTGAACCACACAAAATTTTGCCTACAATTTTATCTCGTTGTCAAAGATATGACTTTTCTAAAGTCAGCGATAGCGACATCAAGGAAAGATTGAAAACTATTCTTGAAAACGAAAACATTGATTACAACGATGAAGCGATCAATTTAATCATCTCACTTGCTGATGGCGGAATGAGAGACGCTCTTTCCATTCTTGACCAAGTTTTGGCTTACTCAGGTGATCAATTAAGTGTCCAAGATGTATTGGATATGTTTGCCTTGGAATCAAACGAGGAGAAAATCAACTTGATAAATTCAATTGTAGATGGTGATGTTACAGATATTCTCAATAGATTGAACTCATATATTGAGAGAGGAACAGACATCAAACGATTAACAAATGACTTATTAGTCATTTTGAAAGACGTTTTAATCTACAGTTCTTCTAATAACACAAAGTATTTACAAATCTTAAAAGAAGATGAAGTAATCAAATTAGCAGATAAGATTGATGCTTCTAGAGCAATGGAAATGATCAATATATTAATGAACGCACTTAAAGATTATAAGAACGTTACAGCGATCAATCCACTATTTGAGGTGACTTTATTAAGATTAGCTTCATTTAAGCCTCAAAATGACCAAAAACCAATGCAAAAACAACCTGAATTAAGACCATTGAGATATGAGAAGCCTTTCGATGTTGGTCCAAGCGAGGAGTTGAGAAAGAAACATGAAGCAGAAGCTTTAGCAACAAAAACAAAAGAAGAACAAGAATTAGCTAAGCCAGCACCTGTTGTTGAAACTCAAAAACCAGCCGATTCAGTTTCGTTATTTGATGATGATTTAGTCGTTTCAGATGAAAATGTCATTTATATAAATGGAACTGAAGTCGATGATCATTATGAGATTGATGAAAAGACAATGGTTGATATCATGGTTATCAGCAAAAAAGATATTAAGAACAATCTGTTAGAAAATTGGAAGAATCTTAAAAGATTAACTGCACATCCAAAATTAGGAAAAATAGCGACTATGTTAGTAGATGGCCACCCATTAGTGGTTTCACAAAAAGTAATGGTCCTTGAATATCAGTCAGATAATGTCGTTGAGAAGATGAATTTGATTTATAATCAAAAGGACATACAAAATGTAATTAGAACAGTTTTTGGAAAAAAGATGTTCGTCTACGCTGTTAATAGAAAAGGTTCAATCGATTTACAGCAAAAATTTATGAACTTATTACAACTCAGCAGATTACCAAAAGCTGACACAATAGAAATAGACTTTATTGGAGATTAATTTTATGAACATGCAACAAATGATGATTCAAGCTCAAAAAATGCAAAGAGAATTGAAGAAAGCATTAGATGAGCTTGCAAAGCAAGAATTCTCAGTTAACAAGAGTGGAGCAGTCACTATCACGATGATGGGTGATGGCTCACTAAAATCAATTGATATTGATGATGATGCTTTCGAAAAAGACAACAAAGAAATGATTCAAGATCTTATTGTTATCGGAGTTCAAGAATTATCCGAAAAAATCGAAGAAGCAAAAGCGGATGTTAACGAAAGAATAACAGGATCCCGTTCTGGTTTTGGTGGTTTCTAATGGATCTAAAAGCGTTAGTAAGACTTCAAGAATCTTTAGCTAAGCTCCCTAGCATTGGTAAGAAAAGTGCGGAGAGAATGGCTTTTGCCATGCTTGAAATGGAAGATGAAGATTTAAATGAGTTTGCTGATGCCATAAAAGAACTAAAAACTAAAATACACCAATGTCCAATATGCGGAAACATCACCGAAGATGATGAATGCTACATCTGCAAGGATGATTCAAGAGATAAAGAAACTGTTTTAGTTGTTTCGTCACCAAAAGATGTCATCGCATTCGAAAATGCAGAAGGATATCACGGTTTATACCATGTATTAGGAGGAACTATTTCCATTTCAAAAGGAAAGGGAATAGAAGACTTAAATATCGCTTCTTTATTAAAGAGAGTGGAGAACGATAATATCAAAGAAATTATTATAGCCACCAACCCCACAGTTGATGGTGAAACCACTGCGCTATATTTAGCGAAATTATTAGAAAATAAAGGCGTTAACGTAACACGATTGGCTTACGGATTACCTATGGGCGGAAATCTTGATTACGCTGACGCATTAACCTTAGCAAAAGCGATCGAAGGAAGACGCAAAATCTAGGAGGAGCATTATGTTTATCACATTAGAAGGACCAGAAGGTTCAGGAAAAACCACCGCTGTTGAAGCAGCAGTCAAAAAGCTGGAAGAAATGGGTTACCAAATTGTTCGTACTAGAGAACCAGGTGGTACACCAATTTCTGAACAAATTAGAAATGTTATCTTAGATAAAGGTAATACTGCTATGGACGGCAGAACCGAAGCATTGCTTTATGCTGCAAGTAGAAGACAACATTTAGTGGAGAAAGTTTGGCCTGCATTAAAAGAAGGTAAAATAGTCATCTGCGATCGCTACTTAGATAGTTCTTTAGCTTACCAAGGCGGAGCTAGAGGTTTAGGTATTGAAGAAGTATTAAATATCAATCTTTTTGCCACAGAAAACACTTGGCCAGATTTGACATTATTATTTGATATCAAACCAGAGATTGGTCTTGCTAGAATTAGCGCCAATGCAAATAGAGAAGTTAATAGATTGGACTTAGAAAAAATTGAATTTCACAACAAGGTAAGAGAATCATTCCTTGCTTTAGCAAAAAGATTCCCAGACCGTTACGTCATTATAGATGCAAGCTTAAGCCGTGATGAAGTAGCAAAGGCAACAATGGAGGCTATTATATCCCGCTTATGCAAGTAGCCAAATACTTACAAACAAAACAACCAATTATATATCGTACTTTTGTGCGTTCTTTAGAGAACCATCATTTATCACACGCTTATTTAATAAGCGGAAATCCCGGAACACCACTATTACAGGTCGCTAAATATTTAGCAAAATCTATTCTTTGTGATAACCCGGATCCTTTAGCGTGTAATAACTGCATTACTTGCTTACGTGTTGATGATGACAATTATCCAGACTTTATCGTTTTAGATGGTTCCACAAAAACAATCAAAAAAGAAGAAGTCGGTAACATTGAAGAACAATTCGAAAAAACCGCCTTTGAATCCAAAGGTATTATGATATATATCATCCACTTAGTTGAAAACATGGGTGTTGAAGCAATCAATAGTATATTGAAATTTTTGGAAGAACCAGGAAGCGAAATATATGCTTTCTTAACCACAAATAATGAGAACAATGTCTTGCCCACTATTATTTCCAGATGCCAATTACTTAGATTGAAACTAGTTAATAGGCAAGAAGTAATAGATGATGCAGTTAGTTTAACTGTTCCTCAAGAAGACGCTGAATTATTATCATATTTCTACAATGATGGTGAGCTTATCTACGATATCGTTAACGATAAAGACAAAAACGATGATTATAAAGATGCGAAAAATGCTTTCGTAGATTTCTTAGAAGCATTAAAGAAAGATGACAAACGCGAGGCAATATATTATGCCCAAACATCAATTATTCCTTTAGTTAAAACTAAAGAAAGCGCTAGATTCTTTCTAGATATGCTTGTGGAAGCGTTTGAAGATATATTGAACATCCAACAAGGAAAATCGCCAATACTAAAAAGTTATGATACAATTCTTAAAGAACTTTCCAATAAACTCACACATATTGATGAAAGTTTGATTGAAATTTTAAAAGATAGAAACTTAATAAACTTAAATGTAAATACATCCCTATTGATGGATCATTTAGTTTTTAGCATTATTGAGGAGAAATAAAATGATCGCAAAAGAGCTACCTGACAATACTATTGATAATTCAATATATAAAACTTTCGTTGGTGTGAAGTTCTTCAACACACCTAGAGCCTATTTCTTCGGCGTCCAAACAGAAGAAACTTTTAAATTAGGTGATAAGGTCATAGTTGAGACTATGAGAGGCTTAGAATTAGGTGAAATTGCCATAGAGCAAATCTCTATAGACAAATATGAAAGCGAATTGGGCCTAAAACCTATTTTAAGACGCGCAAACGATGTCGACGTTAAAATATACGAAGCAAACCAAAAAGACGCGGGAATTGCGCTAGAAATAAGCAAAAATGAAGCCGAAAAGCTTGGATTGGATATGAACTTTATCTCATGCGAATATACTTTAGACAAAACTAAGGTAATTCTTTCTTATATCGCTGATGAAAGAGTAGACTTCAGAGAATTGTTAAAAATCCTAGCAAGTAGATTACATACAAGAATTGAATTAAGACAAATTGGTTCTAGAGACAAAGCAAAAATGATTGGTGGTATAGGCATATGCGGTTTACCACTTTGCTGTTCAACATTTTTGAACGAATTTGATGGAATTTCCATCAACCGTGCAAAGAATCAAATGTTAGCAATAAATATTCCTAAGCTTTCTGGCCATTGTGGGAAATTAATTTGTTGTTTGAAGTATGAAGATGATGTTTATAGCGAGGAAAGAAGAAAATTCCCAGATCTCGGTTGCAAGATTTGGCTTGATAAAGTTGAATACACCGTAACCGGAGTCAACATCATTTCCAAAGTTGTTAAATTAGAAAATAGTGAAGATGTTAAATTTCTTCCTTTGGAAGATTTAAACAGACAAGCTCGTTGGAAGAAAAACAGAGAAAATGAACAGAAATAAAAGCTTTGATAATAATCAACCAATAATTTATTTAGTAGCCACTCCAATTGGCAATTTAGGAGAAATGTCTAAACGTGCTTTAGATGTGCTTCAAGAAATGGATTTAATCGCGGCTGAAGACACAAGAAACACTTTTTCTCTTCTATCACAATATGGAATTAAGAAAGAGTTGTTCTCTTTAAGAGAACACAATGAAATTGAAGCATCGATTCATTTGATTGAATTGGCTAAAAAAGGACATAAGATTGCCTATGTAAGCGATGCTGGATATCCAGGAATTAGTGATCCTGGTTATTTGCTAGTTAAAAAGGCAAGAGAAGAAGGACTTTCTGTTTCAACAGTCTCAGGAAGCTGTGCATTTATTAATGCATTAGTTGCTTCTGGATTACCAACAAACCATTTTTATTTCAATGGATTCTTATCTAAAAAAGGAAATGAGGCAAAAAAAGCACTAGAAGAGTTAAAAGAGAGACAAGAAACCTTACTCTTCTATGAATCACCTCACCAGATTGAAGAAACAATTAAACTACTTTTTGATGTTTTTGGTGAAAGAAATTGTGTTATTGCTAGAGAACTTACAAAAATTAATGAAGAATATATAACTGGAACACTAAAAGAGCTACAAGATTTGGATTATAAAACACTAAAAGGCGAGATGGTTATAGTCTTGGAAGGCAATAATGAAGTAAATAATCAAATTTCCGATACAGAAATTAAAGAGAAATTAAAGTTTTATATGTCTTTAGGGGTTACTGAAAAGGCAGCAATTTTAATAGCGGTCGAAGAATTAAAAGTGCCCAAAAATAGAGTTTACAGATTAGCCCAAGAACTTAAATAATCCGGTTTTTGTGGATTTTTTATTTAAATTCTAGTAGTTCTCTTTCTTTTCTTCTCATATCTAAATAAACGAAAGAGACCAAAGAAGCAATGTATAAACTAACGCCTAAAGAAGAAATCAAAGATCCTTTTTTCAAGTTTGGCGTAACGTATTGTAAATCGTAAGAACAACTACCTACTCCACTAATAAATGAAACGAAGCCGCCTTGAGCATTAAAGACCTTTAGGTCTTTTTTATTTCCACTTAGATCTTTCATTGTTAACTTAAAACCGTCTTCATATGCTAGTCTAGTTACTACTATTCTTTCTTCATCAAAGTCAGTCATAAAAGAGAACGAATTAGTGCTATTTGTGACATTTGTTACTGGATAGTTCTTAAAAGGTAAAATTTTAGCTTTGTATGAGTTAAAAGTATCGATTGATACGTACGGATTGGTATTAACTTTATTGCTTCTGCTGACAAGTATTATTTTTTTAATTTTAGGAGCATCTTTAACTATTCCAAATGATGAATCATAAACAGGCGAAGTATAAAAAGCTCTTTCTTCTTTTCCTTTTATATTAGAACTAATGCTTTCATCATTATGCGAATCGAAGGTCACTATTTTATTCTCAATATCAACTAGATAAATGTCGGTTTCATATCCGTCTTCAAAAGAAGCAGTAATATAAAAAACATTACCTTCTGGATCGTAATTTGGAAAATATGAATCTTTAGATTCAATCACAGCAACATAACGCTGATCTTTAGAGAAATCTTTTGGATAAGAAACCTTCTCATATTTCTCATTTGCATTTGTTAAAGATAAATATGTGGAAGCATCAACTGTTAAAGTTTTTTCACCTGCAGAAAAGAAATCGTAAAATGTAATGACTGAATCATGAGCAGATGAAACATTACCATAACGACCAATAGACAAGTCGTAGTAATAGTCGTTTGTGTGTCTTGAATCTTTTGGAAGTTTAAGAAGATTTGGGTGGCTATTTTCAATGTCGGAAATTACATTAGTTTCTTTTGTTTTGTTAATAAGAGCAGCTTGTAAATATAGTTCTTCATTTAAAAGGATATTTCTATTGTTTTCATTTAACCCACTATAAGAGATTTTTTCTGCTGGATTTCCTTCATAAACATAATAAGAATCATAAGTCAGAGCAAAATCGATATAATCCATATTTTTAAATATTTTAAAGTAATTGCTTTCATATTCTTGGCTTACATCAAAGGTATTAAAGGGGAGATTATATCTAAACTGATCGCTTGAACATTTACCTCTATTTTGTTTTACAAAATAGTCATCTTCTACATAGTAATATTTAACACCTAATAAAGTATCGACATTTATTCTTTTTTGAACATAAGTCCCAGACCATGACATTGGAGCGGTTCCATTAAAAATTGAAGACAGATTGCAAAAATCAGCAGTGTTGTAGTTGTAAAGTGAATGGAAAGTGCTCAAGCCATTGTAATTGTTTCTCAATCCATCATTAGGGGCCCTTTCATCAGCTAAGGAAGAATAAGACCTATAGTAACTTGGATCTTTCTTTGCTGTTTTTTGTACCAATTGTTTCAAAATGTCGTTTTTTACAAAACCATTATTTGTAAACGTGTAGTTTTCGACTCCGTGACCGTTAATTACCATGACTCCCATTAAAGATATCTCGAACGTCAAAAAAGCCGTAAAAATCCAATAAAAACCGAATTTCTGCTTATTTTTTATGATGAATAGTATTGTAGTGAGAATGCAAATATAAATAATCTCTAAAATACAGGCAAGCCAAATTGGCAATCTCTCTTTAAAGTAATCTCCATAAGTGGTAACAATAGTCTGAGCAGCTAAACCTCCAATCAAAACTAGTATAATCAAGATGGCCGCTGACTCAATTAGGACAACTTTGTTGTCCTCTTGTTTGATTTTATCCAAATATTTACCTGAATAAGCCATTATTGATGTCACAACAAATAATGTCCAACGACTATAAGCAGCGGTAAACCCAAAAAACAAATAATAGAAACATGGTGTGAATAGGGCCACAACAAAGAACGCAAGAGGAATTAATACAGAAAAATGCTTTTGCTTCAAAGATGATTTAAAAGCAGGAAATAGTAAAAGCAGCATTGGTATAAAACAGTAAAAGGATCCAGCAACATTATCGTAGGTATCGCCATTGTAAATTGTTAGCGGAGTTCCTCGACAAGAAGCTACTGGAAAAATAAACTCAATAAATGGGTAGAGTTTTCTCGCCTTGCCCATGCTATTATTCGTAATCGCAGACCAGTTAGTAAGCAAATCAAACAAATATTTCAAGTTATTAGTTTTCAATGCGTTCACTAAATAGTGAAAATAACCGTTATTAGATGCTCGAGGAGATGTAATTGAATAAAGAGCAGAAGGCAAAACAACCATCATTGGCATCATCACACCAACTATTAAACTGAAAATCCATAATAATGAAATTATTATATTGTCGATTTTGTTTCTACTCTTTAGAGTTTGGAAATACCTAAAGATAGCATAAAAAATAGAACAAACGACATAGCAGAACATGAAGAAGAAATTTATGAAACCAATCAAACATATTGAACCAATCAATATAATTGGGTTTTTCTTTCTTAATAACAATTCAACGCCTAAAAGAAGCAACGGAAACGCTACTGCGACACCTGTAAAATGATTAAACCAAAGGTACCATGTAATCCATCCTGAAAATGCATATGCCAAACCCGTTATTTTACTTGCGCGTCTCGATGCGCCTAAGATTCGCATATATGCATAAAATGTCAGGCCGCTAAGTGCCATCTTAAAAATAGTCAAAATTGCCATTCCTTGAGGAACTAATTGTCTAGGAAACAAAAGAATAGGGATGAAAAATGGGTCAAATAAATAATAAAAAGAGTTTGACCCAATATTATTAACACCTAAAAAGGTGTTTGTGTCATAGTAAACGAATTCTCCCGTCTTAAAGAAGTGCCACCAATCATCATAACCATTGGTGTAGAAAGAAAATTGCTGTGTTGAGTAATCTCCAGTAAACGGAGTTGTGAAGTAATTAATGAATAAAGAAGCAGAAAAGAACACCAATCCAACTAATACTAGAAACAAGTAATAATAGAACAACGAGTCGATGTTTTTTAGCCAACAAGGAATCTTGTCTATAAACTTTGGCCTTTGGCTTGTTTTTATATTTTGCGAAATTGTGCTCATATACACACTATTATATACACATATGTACGCGATTTTTTTACTTTTTCTTGCTTTTTAATTATGTCTTTTCTATCATAGAAAAGATTTTTTGGAGGTATTCCTATGGAAATTCGTAACATTGCAATCATCGCCCACGTAGATCATGGGAAAACCACATTAGTAGACCAATTATTAAAATCTTCTGGTGCTTTTAGAGAAAACGAAGAAGTTGCTACACGTGTTATGGATAGCAATGATATCGAAAGAGAAAGAGGCATCACTATTTTAGCCAAAACAACATCCATTATGTTCAATGGCACTAAAATTAATATTTTAGATACTCCGGGCCATGCAGATTTTGGCGGAGAAGTCGAAAGAATCATGAATATGGTTGATGGATGCTTACTTTTAGTCGACGCTTTTGAAGGAACAATGCCTCAAACAAGATTTGTTTTGAAAAAAGCTTTAGAAGCTCATATCAAACCAATTGTTGTAATTAACAAGATCGATAGAGCTAACATCGACATCGCAAAAACAATGGATGAGGTATTAACCTTATTTATTGAATTAGGCGCACCTGATGAATTCTTAGATTTTAAAGTTGTATTCACATCAGCATTACAAGGCACATCATCTAAAGATCCAGATGTCTCAACACAAAAACCAGGTATGGATGCAGTCTTACAAATGATTGTTGATGAAATTCCTGCCCCAAAAGCCGACATCAATAAACCACTTCAATTACAAGTATCACTTTTAGATTACAACGATTTCGTTGGAAGAATTGGTGTTGGTACCGTTAAAAACGGTAAGATACGCGTTAATGATACAGTCGCAGTTGCTAGATTAGATGGAACTACCAAGACATTTAAAGTAATGAAATTATTTGGCTATCAAGCTACTAGAAGAGTAGAGATTGAAGAAGCAGTTGCAGGTGATATTTGTGCAGTTGCAGGTCTTCCAGATATCAATGTTGGGGAAACAATTTGTTATCCAGATCACGTTGAAGCATTACCAAAAATACACTTAGATGAGCCTACACTACAAATGACATTTGGTACAAACACATCCCCATTTGCTGGAAGAGAAGGAAAACTTCTTACTGCTCGTAAAATTGAAGAGCGTTTATTTAGAGAAACACAAAAGGATGTTGCTTTAAAAGTTCAAAGAGTTCCAAATTCTGAAACATGGACAGTTTCCGGTAGAGGCGAACTTCATTTAGGTATTTTGATTGAAAATATGCGCCGTGAAGGCTTCGAATTAGAAGTTTCTAAACCAAAAGTTATTATTAAAGAAATTGATGGTGTTAAATACGAACCATATGAAGATTTAGAAATTGACGTGCCAAACGATTTCGTCGGCGATATTATGACCTCTTTAGGAGATAGAGATGCTGAAATGATTAACATGGATGTCAAAGAAGCAACAACAAAGTTGTCATATGTCATTCCATCGAGAGGTTTATTAGGTTATATTACCAATTTTATGACCTTAACAAAGGGCTACGGCATCATTTCTCACGTGTTCAAGGAATATAGACCTATGGTGGCATTAAGCCTCGGAGAACGCCCATTAGGCGTGCTTGTAGCCACAGAAGCAGGTACAGCTACACCTTACGCAATCGAACACGTCGAAGAAAGAGGAACAATGTTCATTGAACCAGGCACAGAAGTCTATGAAGGTATGATTATTGGTGAAAACCGTTATGATATCGATTTAGCGGTTAACTGCGTTTTAAAAAAAGCATTAACAAATATGAGAAGTGCAAATAAAGACACTACTGTTGTTCTTAAATCACCTAGAAGAATGTCTTTAGAGGCTTGCCTTGATTACATCAATTCAGATGAATTAGTTGAAATTACTCCTTCTACATATAGAATGAGAAAGAAAATTCTCAATACTGTTGATAGAAAGAAATACGATGCTCATCAAAAAGCACTTGAAAAAGGTGAAGAATAAAGAAAAAGGGACAAAGTGAACTAGTCAAGCGAAAGTAGACAGTTCAAAAAAGTCTTAATACCCCATGTCATGTTTATATTGATGTGGGGTTTTATATTGCAATGCATATGCTGGACGTTCGTGATTGAACCAATGTATGTATGCCTTGATAAACTTGTTTATATCATCACAATGTTTTAAATCAAAATCATAAAACATCTCATCTTTCATCCAACCGTTAATTGATTCCATAATTGGATTATCTGTTGGAGTTCCTGCTCGAGACATAGAATGTTTCATGTTAATATTAGTTAGAAGCTCATTATAGCTTCTGGAAGAATAAACCGAACCTTGGTCTGTGTGAAGAATGGTAACCTGGTCAGTTTGTTCTTTTTTAATTAGTTTTATTACTTCTTTAAGTCCATCGTGATATGTTCTTGGATCACCCTCTCTAGAACTAAGCCTGTAAGATACTATTTCGTTATTGAATGTATCAAGATACAACGTTAATTCATAATGGATTCCTTTGTACCAGAACATTGTCATATCTGACACAATGATTTCATATGGTTTTGATGCATTCCAATTTCCTTGAATGAGGTTTGGAAATTTAAGTTTTTCTTCCTTGGGCCTTCTCCATTTAATTCTAGGTGCTTGAGATTTTATCCCTGCATATTTGCAACATACATGAACATAATTTGGTTTTAGTATGAGCCCATATTTTTGTTTTAAATACGCTGAGATCCATCGATATCCATGGGTTTTATGATGATTATGCACCTCTTGAATAATCTTTAGATTAGATTCTCTTCTTTTTACCCATTCTGGCTTATTAATTTGACGATTTTTCCATTTGTAATATCCACTTCGATTTACATCCATAATTGAACACAAGAATTTAATTGGATATTTGCTAGATAAGAGTTCGATTATTTCGAATTCTTTTTGTTGATAGTAACGTATTCTTTTCTTCGACCAACTCCTTTCACTGAGTAACCTTTTTTTAATCGCTCACACTCAACTTCCTTTTTAGCTAGTTCGAGTCTTAATCTTTCAACTTCTGTAAGATTTTTATTGGTATGCAACGCTGCATATGGGTTACCAGATCCACATTTACCTGTTTTGGATTTCAAGCCATCAATACCATCTTTTTCATATGCTCGAACCCATTTACCAATTGTCGTATCAGCTATGCCAAGTTCGTCACCTATTTTTTTAAAAGGGATATTCTCGTTAATACATCTAAGAACAATTTGTTCTTTTTCACTAAGAGATCGCATATTGTTTTTTGTTCCTTTTGGGCGACCTCTAATTGCTCCGTCTTTCTTTTTAGACATAATTGCCTCCTTTTCATAATCATACTAAAAGAAAAAGTAGACCGCATTTTTTATACGTGTCTACTTTTATCTTATCGGAGCACAAAGTCCCTTTTATTTTTCGCTATTATTGAATAAGTGTTTAATATTTTGATATGGTCCGAAACAGGTAATTTTATCTCCGTTTTGTAGAATCGTATCTTTATCAACAAATAAGTAGTTATCTTTTCGCTTAATTACAACAATTGTAATACTGTATCGATCACTTAGATGTGCATCCTTCATAGGAATGCCTTCAAGTTCCTTTGGAACTTCTTCCGTATCAATTTCCATCAATACGTTAGTGCCATAAGTATTTAACAAATTAATGTCATTTGTTTTATTAACAACCACTGTTTTCTTGTTTTTATCAAGGCTATCAATAAACGCTGCTTTAATATCTCTAGTAGAACCATAGATAACTAAGACATCCCTTTTGTTAAACATTGTGTCCTTAGTGACTTCTAAGATTCTTTTTCCACGTTTAATCGAGAGAACATTGATGAAATACTTTTTGGTAAGAGCCATTTCGTATAGTGTTTTTTCTTGAGCGAATTCTGGGATGTTATTTAATACCACTTCCGCAATCGCGTTCTTTCCGTATAAGTCTAAAACAGTGATAATATTTGTATTTTTCTTCTTTGAAGAAGTGTTAATAGCAATCTTTTCTAACAAAGATTGAAAACGACGATTTATTGGTGGAATCTTAAGGAATAAAACAAACAAGAACAAACCTAAGGAAACATAGAACACTATGTAATACCAAAGCTTTGTTTCAGGAACAGGACTATTACTATTTGTAATTGTTGCAATAGAAATAAGCACGTTTGTTAATAAGCCCATGAACACGACTGAAAACACGTGACCTGTATACATACAAACAATAGCAATCTTTCTTCTTCGTTCATCATCAACGATGAGTTCGCTTTCATTTGTGGTAAAACCTGATCCAGTAAATAATGATGCGACTTGAAATTTAATCTTATTTGTTGCTAAACCAGTAAGTTTAAAGGCAACACAAAAGGCTTCTATTGTAAATAGATAAACAGATACGACTGCTAAAATTAAAGCGACAGCAAACCAAATGTTCATAACTATTTTTTGGAAACCTTTCTTTTATTATTCTTACATACTGTAAAGTTTCCCGCCATACATGATTCAAATTCCTTTGGCATAGGCGCTTTAAATTTTAATAATTTGCCGTTAAAAGGATGGATTATATCTAATTCATAGGCATGAAGACCTAATCTCTTAATTGGGTTTGATGGTTCTCCATACTTATCATCACCAATAATAAAATGTCCAAGGTCGCCAAAATGAACACGAATTTGATTCTTACGACCTGTCTTAATATCGACATCCGCTAAGGAATATTGGCCATTCTCTTGAATAATTTTGTAATTTGTAATAGCCAATTGGCCATCACCTTTCTTCTTTGAAGAATACATCATATTTTGAGCATTCTTTTTTAAATAAGAACGGATGGTTCCTTCTTTTTTATCTAGCGTTCCTTCAACGATGGCATAATAACCACGCTTTTTAACAAGATTGTTCCAATTATCTCCGTCAGTTAATGCTTTGGCCATTCTATCATTCTTAGCAAACATCAAAACACCAGAAGTATCTTCATCCAATCTATGAACAATGAACGCTCTGTTATGTTTATCTTTTTGTTGAAGATAATCATTAATCATTCTAAATGCGGTAGATCCCTTTTCATTATCTGAAGGCACCGACAAAAGTTTTGTTGGTTTATTAATAACGATTATATCGTTATCTTCAAAGATGATAGGAAGATTGGAACGTGTTTTCTTTCTAATTGGACTAGTTGAAATAATGACTGTATCACCAGGAAATAATTTAAAATTAAATTGCGTTACAGGAGCACCATCAATACTCACTCTATGTGAGCCCAATAAAGACTTAACTGAGTTTCTCGATTGATCTTTAAAAATCATGAGTAAAAACTCAAGTAATTCGCATTGTTGTTTTACAACAAATTGCTTGAGATTTTTATAATCCTTTGATGGTCTTGTATCACGCGCTTTATTTTTGTTCATTTATTTCACCTTTTTGATAATCATATCTGCATATGCTGCTGCAACATTAAGACCAGTTACTTTTTCGAATTCTTCAAAGAAAGCATTGGAATTAATTTCACACAAAATCGGATTGTCGTCTTCATAAACAAGAAGATCTATACCAGCATACTCAATATGCAATTTATTTGCGATTTCTTGCGCAAAACCCTCATATTTTGATGGATTTTCAAGTACTTTACTACTAGCTTCTTCCCCGTAATTGCTACGGAAATC
>JAEEGK010015744.1_pt1 | contig 16711 bp, 12 predicted proteins | sample 8958771 | NCBI WGS metagenome assembly JAEEGK01 (sample SAMN16246547, study PRJNA631951) | gut metagenome | biome: gut microbiome; feature: rumen; material: SC-attached | host: Bos | place: Iran: Karaj | collected 2018-10 | reverse complement strand
ACTGAATATGTAAGAAAAATTAATTTAGAGGAAATAATATAGATTGTATTTTTTAAAAATACTCTGAGATATTGTAATATATCAAAAAAGATACTTTTTCAACTAATACTACTATAGAAGTTAAAGAAGTTGAAGTTTTAAAAGAAATATTTGAATAATATAATTATATATAAATTATGATAAATGAAGTTTTAAATTTTAAATTAATTATTTAAATTATATAAAAGATTCAAAAAATTTTAAAGATTCAGGACACATTTTATAAATTACAAATAAAACAATCATACATATAATTATAATAATTAGAATTAATTTAAAACTTGAAATTCTAGGTGTGTATTTTGAACTTATAATATAGATTTTTCTATTATTTAAAGGTTTAATTTCTCTATTATTTCCTAATGGATAATTTTTTCCAATTAAATTTTTAATATCAAGAAATTTAGAATAAGAAATCTTCTGTATTTCACCTATAATTAACCAATTTACACTTTCATCACAATATGGAGTTGTTAAACCACCTTTATAAAAATATAATGTTTGTTTATCTAATTTTGAAAAAAGAGATTTAAATTCTAAATTATTAATTTCTTGTTCAATATTATTAAATGGTAATTGTTCAATAAAAGAATTATTATCAACTACTCCATAATCAATTTTATATAAAAAGGCAATAACTAAATATTTATTATTTGAGAAATAATTATTGTCAGAATTAATATGAACTAAATGAACTTCAATATCATATGATTTAGAATTTATTTTATGTTCAGAATTTAAATGAAAATGAATATCATGTAAATTAAAAGTATAGAATTTATCTTTTATTTTCATATTAAAAAAACCATTTTTAGAAGTGTCAATCATATATTTATAACCATGAACAAATTGAATTTTTTGATTATTTATTGGGTAATAATCAAATGATTCTATTTTTGCTATTTCATTTCTATCATCAATCAATAAATTTAAATCTGAATTGATATTTATTGGGGATTGACTTTTTCCTGTTATACATATAGTATTTCCCCATGATGATTCATCAGTATAATTTAAATATCCTTCATAACAATTTATTATTGTTGTTATTATCTGGATTAAAAAAATGGAGAAGTTTTTTTTCATTTAATTAATATAAAGAAAAAAATGTAAATAAGATTATTTTTAATTATTTATATGTTCAAGTTGTGAAATTTATTTAAAAATATGGAAACAATATTTTAGAGATAAATAATTTAAATTATTGGTGTTTCAAAAAACCAATTTCAAAAGTTAAATACCAGTAATTTTTAAAGTAATAAATTTAAATATTTCTAAAATTATATAAAATAATTGTGTTTAATATTATAATCAAATTTTATAAGAATTGATTGAAGTCAACTCATTTAATTATTTAGATATATATTGCAAAATTGTAAAAAAAGAAATTTCAAAAAGAAAAAATTTTATCATATTATAAAAATATGAAATTCGAAAAAACAAGCTTAATTTTTATTGTATTTGTTGTTTTCTATTTTTTCTAATCTATTTTTCCTGAAACAATATAATTAAGTTTGTTTATTTCTTATGAAAAAAATTCAAGGCCTTATATTTCCTTTGAAAACCAATTAGGATTTAATCTATATTTTATTTTTCAAATCTGTAATTATTAAAATATATTCCTTCTTAATAAGATATTTTACTCAGAGAAAAATGTGAAAAATTTATTAAAAAATTTTTAATTTTTAAAATATATTTTTATTTATTTTTATAAAGATAAATTATTAATATCATTAAATGAATTTTAAATATATCGCAATAATTATTTTATCCATTAAAAAATAAACTTTTCAATTATAATATTTTTTCAAAAATATTTTTAACTGATAATTATAATGTATTTATATTTTCAAAAAAGATGTCAGAAAAAAAAAAAAATTTACAATTAATAAACAAAATAACTGTTGAATCTCCTATAAATACAATTTCAATTTTTCCTTCAGGAAAAATAATTTCAACTTCAATAAATCGAACAATAACAATATATAATAGTGAATTTAATAAATTACAAGAAATAAAAAATGCTCATGATGAATTTATTTTAAATCTTAATATAAAAGATGAATTAAATTTTGTAACATGTTCATTAGATTTAAATATAAAAACCTGGTATAAAAAAAAAGAAGAATATATATTAAATAAAGTGATATCTAAAGCCCATAATTATCAAATAAATCAAGTAATATTTTGTTCCAATTATAATATAATTTCCTGTTCACAGGATAATTCAGTTAAAATTTGGGAATTTCAAAATAATAATTATCAAAATTCAACAACATTAAATAATTCAAATTTTATAAATTCAATTTTATTATTAGAAGATAAAAAAATTTTAATTTCTTCAGGATGGGAAGGCACTAAATTTTGGAATATAAATAATTATAATATTTTATTTTTCCTTTCTCAATGTTGTTGCTTTTATTGGAATGCTATTAAAAGATTTAATGAAGATCAAATTATTGTTGGAGGAAGTAGAATGACTAATATTCTTATTATTTCAATAGAAAAACAAAATATTATTCGTGAAATTGAAAGTCCTTTTCTAAGTTGGGGAATTTATGTTATTAATAATTTACATTTATTTTTACTTGGTGGAAATAGTAAAAATATTAAAATTTACTCAAATGATAATTATGAATGTATTCAAATAATAGAAGATGCTCATAATGATGATATTATGGGATTTAATCAATTAAATAATAATTTTATTATTTCTTATTCAAAAGATTCAACAATTAAAGTCTGGTCTTTTTAAAATTTTTTAATTAAATTTTGTTTTATTTATGAAAAAAATAATTTTTATCAAAAATATTTTTTATATTTGTATAAAAAGTTATTATTTTTATTTATCTTAATAACAGAAGTTAATTTTTTTTTGATTGGACTTAAAAAATTATTTGGAATATTTTCTTCTGACAACATACAATTATATTCATTTGATTTTATTTCTTCTTTTTCTTCTTTATCGTTAGATTTTAAACTTTCTTCATCTTCACTTTCAAATAATATTGTTTCTTTTCTATCAAAATCTATTAATTAAATTAAGAATAAATTAATTAATTTGCCTTTTTTTTTTTAAATTTTAATAATATCAAAAAATATAAATAAATGTTTAATTATATCTTTTTTATTGTGGAATAATTTTATGATAAAAAAAGCATTATTATTTTTTTCTTACAAAAATTATTTTTTAAAACGATAAAAAAAAATTATAAATATGGGGTTGATAAATGAAAAAGAAGAACCATCTTTACTTTTAGAATTACTTAAAGAAAATCAAAGTTTAATAGAGAATAACGGTTCGAATGAATATTCCTTTGAATTAATTCATAAAATAATAAATTATTATGAAGAATTGCAATCAATAATAAAAAAGAATGAAAAAAAATCTTTTATAGATACCAATGATAATAACAATTATAACTTTCCTATTAAAAACAAAAAAGACTATTTAAATGAAATAAATCATCAATTAAAAAGAATAAAAAAATGGATTTTTATGGCAAAAACAAAAGATAATTTACAAAGATCAATAAGAGGACAATCCTTTGTTTCAAAAATTGATGCATTTCATAATGACTTTTTAAAAAATTTAAATATATGTAATTCAAATGAATCAAAAGAAATAATAATTCAAAGTCCAAATAAAAAAGTATATAAAAAATTAACTAATAAATATGCTAATTTTGAAAATAATAATATTAATATTACTGATTACACAGATTTTAAAATAGAAAAAGGAATAAAAAATTTTTTTATTAAAAATAATAATAAATTTTTAGAAAGAGTATATAAAGGACCTCCTGAATGTTTTAGATTAACATCATGGATGGTTCTAAATAATATTCCTTTAGATAGAAATAAAGAAATTTATGAATTTTATACAAAAAAAGAATTAAATTTAGAAATTAAAAATAGTATAATAAAAGATATTCAAAGAACTTTTCCAACTGAAAATATAGATATTTTAAGACCTAAAGAAAAAAAATTATATAGTGTTTTAAAAGCTTTTTCAAATTTAGATAATGAGTTAGGTTATTGTCAAGGAATGAACTTAATTGTTGCTTTTTTATTAAATGTATCTAATTTTAATGAAAGTGAAACTTTTTTTTTATTAATTTCAATTTTTAGTTCAACTTTTAAAGAAAGAGGAATTAATTATAATTATAATTTCTCAATGAGAGGAATGTTTAATAATGGTTTCCCTTTATTATTATTTATGAATTATATTTTTGATAAAGAATTTACTAAATTATTACCTGATTTAAAAAAAAAATTTGAAGATTTTTCAATCACTTATGATGTTTGGATTGGAAAATGGTTTCAAACTTTATTTACAATAGTGTTACCCATTGAATGGTGTAAAAGATTATTTGATTGTGTTTTTGTAAATGGAATTTTTTTCCAAATTAATTTTGGTTTAGCTTTCATTATTTTTTTAGAAAAAATTTTAATGAATTTTGAAGATGAAATTGGACTAATAAATTATTTTCAAGAATTAATTGATAGTCCTTTAAATGTTAATAAAAAAATTTTAGTTGATTTTACAATAGAAGATTTAATAAAGAAAAGTGAAAAAATTAGAATAAATATTAAAGAATATTATAATAAATATTTAGAAGAATTTCCTTCATTTGAAGATGATATAGAAAGAAATAATATTGAATATAATATTATTGGAATTGAAGAAATAAATAAAAATATATTTAATTTAATAGATTTTGATAGAAAAGAAACAATATTATTTGAAAGTGAAGATGAAGAAAGTTTAAAATCTGATAATAAAGAAGAAGAAAAAAAAAAAGAAATAAAACCACATTTATATAATTATACATTATTAGAAGAAAATATTCCAAATAAATTTTTAAGTGCAACTAAAAAAAAGAAATCAACTTTTGTTGATAATATAAATGGAAATTATGATGATGATGTTGATGAAAATGTAATTGTAAATGATATTGATGAATCAAGTATATTTAAAGAATTTCCTGATAGTGATAAAAAATCTTTTAAATCTTATAATATTGAAAAATATACTTTGAATGAAAAAGAAACATTAAATGTAGAAAATCCACATAGAAAAAGTTCTAATTATGAAAATAATTTTTTCGTCAAAGTCAAAAATTTATATCCTAATTCAAAAGATGATATATAAAATCGATAAATAAAAACAAATGATATATAATATTACTTTTTTAAATTTTTGATATATAAATATATTATATGAATTAAAAACTTATTGAATTTTCATTGTAATCATTTTTTTATATTTGAAATATTATGATATAATTTCATAAAAAAAGAAATAAAATTCTATTTTAATATTCTTCAATATATTGTGTTTTTAATTTAAAAGAAATATTATAATTACACATATTCTAAAATAATTCTATTCCCTAAAATTTTTGTTTTTTGTTCATCTTCTAAAAAAAATTCAATTTCAAATTTATAGTAAAGTACACTATTTTCCAAATTTTATTTGCTTTATTTTTTTTCTTGAATTATTTATTGATTAATAATCATTTGAAATATTGTTTTTACTTTGGTGAGTATTTAATTCAATTTACTGTCATTTTTAAAACAATTAAATAAAAATAACACACAAATAAATAATTAAAAGTTAATCTAAAAATTATATTATTTAATAGAATTTTTTATTTTATTATAAAAAAATTTTTCTAATTTTCACTTTTTTTTTTAAGGTAAAGATATTCTGTTTTCTTTTATAGTTTGGTTTTTTTTTTTTCTTTTTAAAAATCTTTATTTTTATAATCAAAATAAAAAGTATTGTCCTTTAATCTCATTCATCTTATTTTTTTGGAAATAATAATAAAATAAAGTTTGGAAAAATAAGAATTATAAAGAAAAAAAATCATAATTATTAAAAAATTAAAATTTTTTGGGAAATTCTTAAAAGTAATTTTTAAATGAAATTTATCAAATTGTTTTCAATTCTACATAAGTAAATTAAGTTTAATAATTTTTAATACTTGAAAAAACCCATTTTTAATAAATTATCATAATTCTTATAATATAAAAGAGAAAAAAAAATTATAAACAACATTGATAATAAAAAACCTTAATACTTGTGTATTTTATATTAAGATACATTTCTTTAAAACATAAAAAAATTTTTTCTATATAATTATTTGGAATTAATTAATATTTAGAATTTTAAAATATATAATTTACTCGATTAAAATTTAATATTTGAATTAAATATTTATTCATATACTTACTGAATTTTAATATTCTAAAAAAATATTAACATCATTAAAAAAATTTACTTTAATTGATAGATAATTTACTTAATTAAATATTTCAAAAAATAAAATGAATATTAATCTAATATATGAAGAAAATAAATTCCAATTTGATATTCCTCAAGAAGTAACAATAGAATATATAAAAGGATTAAGTTCCAACATTTTTGGAAAAGGCTCATTTATGGATTTATATTATCATGGAAAAAATTTAACGACATTATCGGATAATACTTTATTAAAAGATATAATTGAAGAGGATGATGATAATATTATAATAAATGTTCAAAAAAAGAAAATTCAACATAAAAGAACAAATTCTTTTCCAAACGTTAATCATAATTCTACGAATAATTCACTTAATTTAAATAATAATGAATATATTTTTCAATTATTAAAAATTAAATTCTCAAGGTTTGAAAATCATTACTCAAATACAATAAAAGAAATTTCTTTATTTGAGGAAAATTTAGAAGAAAATTTAAATAAATTAAAAAAAATATATAATGAATATAAAAAAACTATTAAAATTATTTCTCAAAAATTATCCAAATTTTATAATAATTCTGCTTATGAATCTTTGAAAGAAAAAATTGAAAAAAATATTGATTCAAAATTAATTAAAGAAGATGAATTAAATGATATAGCAGAACAAATTGAAAAATGCATATTTAATTATAAATTTTTACAAACCCAATATAATTTTCAACAAAATATTATTTCGTATATTAATTTAAAAATAGAAGAATTGTTAAACTTTAAAAATAACTTAAATGAATTAGAAGAAAAGGAAGAATTTCATGATATTGTTAATCAATTAGAATTAATATTTAATGAATTAAATAATAATGTACCTTTATTTAAACCAATCAATTTAATATCAAGTTTGTTTAATATAAAATATGAATCAATTAATATAGATTACTCATTTAGTTTAAAAGATTTAAAAAATGCAATAGAAAATAAAAGAAATATTGAAAATGAGACAAAAACATTGGTAAAAAATGATGATAATCAAAATGATAAAAAAATATTTAATTTAAAATCTAAAAATAATAATAAACCATTTAATAATTTTACAATATCTCATATTAAAAATAATGAATCTCGAAATTTAAATAATTTAGATTTATTACCTTCATTTGCTTCTAAAAGTTTAAATAATAGACTTATAAATGATAAAGAAAAAAATCTTTCTAAATTTCATTCTGTTCAAACTTTACCTAATAGAAGTTTATCTCCTAAACTTGATTTAATAAATGTTAAAAGTAATTATTTTACTAAGCCAAAAATTATTGAAAAAGATAATCAAAATTTAAAAAAAAATTATAAATATAAAAATGAAGAAAATAAGACAGATGAAGAGAAAAAGAACTCTATTTTTCAAAGAGGAACATCTAAAAAGAAAACTATGGCTAATATAATTCTTGAACAAAAAAATAAAGAAATTGAATTGGAAGTTCAGTCACATAAAAACGAACAAAAAAATGAATCAAGTTCAGATACTATAGAAAAAAATAAAGATAAAGAAAAAGAAAAAGAAAAAGAAAAAAATAATGAAAAAAATAAAGGTAAAATTAAAGAAAAAAATAAAGATATAGATAAAAATAAAAATAACAATATAACTAAAGAAAAATCTAAAGAAAAAAATAAAGAAAATAACGATAAAAATCAAACAACAAATGAGAAAAATCTCATGAATTTGATTCAAGAAGAAGAAAATAAAAACAAAAAAAAAGTAAATCATTATATTAAAGATTCAAATTCTGAAAAAATAGATTTGAATTCAAGAAAATCAGAAAAGAAAAAAAAAAAAGATGAAAATATATTATCATTAAATAAAGATATAAATAAGTTGAAAAAAATAGAAAAAAAAATTGACAAAGAAGAAGAAGATTTAAATCAATTAAATAATCCATTAAAAAATGTAATAAAAATAACAAAAAATAACAAAGTTAAAAATGAAAAAGAAGAAGAAAATCAATTAATTGAAAATGAAAAAATAAAAGAAAATAAAAAAATAAAAAAAAAAAAAATACAAAAATTAAAAGAAGATTTAGAAATAAATAAAGAAAAAGAAAAAAAATTAAAAGATAAAAGAAATAATATTGAAAAAGATAAAGAAAATAAAACAGAAGAAAAAAAAGAAGATAAAGTAAAATTAGGTTTTCATAGAATAAAAACATCTCCTATACCTGAAAATATAATAAATTTACCTAATTATGAATCTGTTAATGATGATAAAAAATCATTTAAATCAAAAGATTTTACAAAAGAAAATGTAGAAAAATTAAAAGAAGAACTTTTTAGTCCAAAAAAAAATCAAAATAATACATCTAATTTCTTTAATGATAATAATAAAAATAATAAAACAAATAATATAAATGATAGTAATAAAGAATTAATTTCAATGATTAATAGTATACCAAATGTAACTAATATTAATGAAAAATCTTTTGGAAAAGAAAGTAATTATAATGAAAGTTTTATTGAAGTAAATAATGTTCAAAATGAACATTTAGGTAAAATTAAAAAAAAGAAAAAATCTCATAATAAATTTGATTTTATTATATAAAAAAGTAATTTAATATTATAATGTATGTGAAATATTATAATTAAATAATTTAAATATTAAGAAAAACAATATTAATTAATAAAAAATAATTAAAAAAAATTAAATAAAATTTTAACAAGCACATTTTTTCTTATTTTTATTTGTATTATCCTGAGAATGATGAACTCCATTAATATTTAAACCAGGAGGAGGATTATTATTATTATTATTAATAATTCCATTATTATTATTTCTAACAATATCATAAATAGAATTTTGTTCTTTATTCTTATTAGTATTTTCCAATTCATTAACCAAAGCATTTTTATCATTAATTTCTAATTGTGTAAAAAAGGGTAATTCACTAATACAAGTATAAAACATTTTATTAATATTTTCACAAGTTTTTGCTGAAGTTTCAAAAAATAATAAATTTTCTTTATCAGCTAATTCTTTTCCTTCTTGTTCTTGAACTTCTCTTGGTAAATCAAGTTTATTTCCACATAACACTAATAAAGCATTATCAGTATTAACTTGTTTAATAAAACTAATCCAAGAATTTAAATTTAAAAAAGTAGATTTTTTAGAAATATCATATATAATAAAAACTACACTTGATCCTCTTACATATGATGGAATTAATGCTTTATATCTTTCTTGACCTGCCGAATCCCAAAATTGAAGTTTTATTGAATTTTCTTTATATTCTATTGTTTTTGTTGCAAAGTCTACTCCTATTGTTGGCTATTTTTTTTTTAAATTTTTTTATATAAATTTATTTTACATCATATCCTTCTTTAAAATCTGTTGATATGAAACGATTCATAATTGAAGTTTTTCCTACAAATATATCTCCAACAAATACCATTTTATAACGAATTGTCATTACGCTTGTACCTAAATCTTCGGTGTCATTCATTTTTTTTTATTTTTTTTTTGTTTGATTTTTTTTTCTTTTTTTTGATTAAAAAGTTTTTAAATTTACTAGATTTGGTTAAATCAGATAAATTTTAAATTATAAAATTAATTCATCAAAAAAAGGAATTATATATTTTATAAAAAATATGAAATTAATCATTTAAAGATTAAAGATATTGAAATGTTTAAAACTTATTTTATTTGAAAATATAAAAATGATATTATACTTGAGTATTAATACTCAATTTGACTATCAGAGATTTAAAAATAAAAGTCAAAATAAAAAAATAATGTCATTAATTTAGACATTGAATATCCTGAATATTATAATCATAATTCTTTCAAAAATTCAATGTCAATTATAATGATGTATTGTAACAAAAACAAATAATTTTAAGTTAGGGAAGATATTCTATATATGGAAATTTTGGTAAAAAAAAGAATATCATTGCCAAAATTAGCTTTTAAAAAAAAAGTTTTTAAATTTATTTTTTATTCCTTTTTTTTTAATAACAATTTAATAAATATTTAGTTTTATCTCCTATAATGATTTAATATTAAAATCGAATCTTCTTTATTGTTCTTTTCTTAATTAATTATATTAGTATTTTTTCTCAAAGAAAAAAATATTATAATTGATTATGAAAACAAAGAAAATTTTATGAAGTGACATTTAAATAATATACATAATAAATCTGAAGAAAAAAGAAAAGAACTTATTATGCACATAAAGAAATTTAATATTATTCTAAAAAAAAATTAATAATTTTTAATTCTTTTTTAAATTAAAAATATTATTTCAATAAATGTCTAGTAGTAATAAATTAGATAATAGAGGAAATACTGATACAAAAGAACCTCAATTTATAAAATTAAAAAGTCAATATGAAGAACAAATTGAAAAATCATTTAACTATTATATTAATTTAACTAAAAATACAAATAATAATAGAGAAAAAACAGAAAAAATCCAAAAATGTATTAAAAATGATAATAATAACTACATAATAATAATGGAAGCTCTATTATATGGAATTTTATATGATTCATCAAATAGTGAAATATATTTTAAATATTTATTAGAAATTAATAAAGATAATTTTGATTATTTTTTAGAGGCATTAAAAACTTTAATTGATCAAAGTCATATGGATTTACCACATTCAATTTTTATGCAAATATATATTTTATTTGATAAAGTAATTCACTCTAATAATTGGAAATTATGTGAAATTTTAAATTTACTTTGTAGATGTATTTATCCTAATAGCCAATTACTTTATGTAGATAATACAACAAATTCAAATGATTATTTAGATTTCTTAAGATTTTTAGATAAAAAAGTTCAATTTATTGTAGATATATCAAATATAGTAAATGATATAAATATTGTCGGTTGTGTTTTTATCAAAATCCTTCGTTTATTAACAGAAACTCATTTTTATATTACAAAAAAAAATGGTGAAAATTATAAAAAATTAAATATATCTCCAGAAGAATCAAAAATATATGAAGAAATATACCAACTTCAAATAGGAATAATAACTAAATTTTTTAATCAAGCAAGAGATAAAGTATATAAAATAGGAAAAGAATTAATAAGAATAATAATTCAATTAGCAAGAGCAGATATTGATATAATTAATCAAATATTAGAAGATATATCTAAAAATAATAAATATAATGAAATATTGAATGTTCAATATTATACAGGATATAATTTATATGCATTAATGCAAATTCCTCCATTAATGGAAAAAATGATTATATATATTTTAACAAAAGTAATTAAATCAAGTGGAAATTATGTTATTTATTTTAAATGGATTTTAAAAAAATTTTCAATAGAACATTCGATAGGACAAACTATTATAGTTGATATTGCAAGATATATAATAACTTGTTCATATTTTTATAAACAAAATCCAACTGAAAAAGATCCTACTCCAAGATGGTTGATTTTATGTTATATTTTAAAAACATTAAAAAATAATCTTTTAAGTTCAGAAGTCAAACAAAGTATATTTTTTGATTGGATAACTTTTAAAAGACAAAAAGACCAAATAGATGTTATAGAACCTGGAATTTTAGCAATTTTTGTAAATGCAAAAGATTATCCAGATATTTCATTAGAATTAATTGAATTTTTAGATTATTATTGTGATTGTTTTGATAGAGAAAATTCAAAAAATATTCGAGATTGTGTTTATGAAGCTATGAAACTTTGCCAAGATAAAGGAGTTATTAAAAATTTAAATGATTTAACTTATCAAATTCATAGTAGACCTGATATTATGAAAAAATATAAAAATTTAATTAAATATAATGAACAACAAACTAATTTTGAAATTTTAATTGATACACCTCAAATTCCTAATTCAAATAATAATGTTGGTGATAAAAAAATATTTATAAAAAATATTAATTATATTGGAAATAATAATAGAAATGATAATAGTTTTGATTCTCAAAAATTATTATCTCCTGATTCAAAAAATAAATCTTTTGATGAAGAAATTAATACAAGTATAAAATTTTCTCCTCCTTATAATAAAGAAGAAGTTTCTAACATTGAAATCAATTTAAAAGATGAACAAGAAAATAAATTAAATATATTTAATAATGAAAACAAAGTTGATGTTAATGAAGAATATACTATTTCTCAAGATTTTTATAATTTAATTCCTTCAACAACTTTAAATAATTTTATTCATATGAAAAGTACAAATACTTTTAAAGTTTTATTATTGGATTTATGTAAAAAAGTTTTTAAACAACTAAAAGAAAAAAACTCAAGTTATGAATCTAAATTAATTGCTTTAGAACCTAAAATTACATCATGTCATATTAATTTTGCAAAATTTTTTTTAAATAATTTTAAAGATGAAATTTTACTGTATTTTGATAATTATACTATAAATAATAATAAACTTTATATATCTCAAATACTTTTTGAAGTTGCTTTTAATAGTTTTAATGAAATAAACTGTAATTTTTATTGTGATTTAATTAGAAAAATTTTAGAAATTTATCCTCCTTTTATTGTCTCTCTTATAATGTATTTATTGACTGGTGTTCGTTCTCAAATATCTGAAAATATTCCAGAAAAAGAATTATATGAGATTTTATATAAATTTTATGTTAAAATTTTTAATTCCGATCTTGATTTAGCCAAAGAAAAACTTATTATATTTTTTAATACTTGTGTTGAAAAATTTAATTTAGAAATTATTAATTTTTTTGTTGAAAATAATGGTTTAAGAATATTTAATGAATTATTTAAAGATGAATCTGAAATTATAATAAATATTACATCATATGCAAGTTTCCAAAGTATTAATGTAATTAATTTAGATTTAATTTATGATAGGTATATTTTATTTGATAAAAATATTTATAATATTATTAAAGTTAGTTTAGAACTCACTCAAGCTGAACAAAATAAATTATGGTCAATGATACTTTCACAAAGAAAAATTCCTTCTACTAATATAAAAGATTATATAGAAAATTTTATTCAATTTTCTAATGAATTATCTAATAAAAATACTCCTCAAATAATTTTTGATTGCTTTTTTAATCATTTTTCTATAAGTTTAAGAAATTTATTTTCTCAATATATTACAATGAATAAATCTATTGGAGGAAATTTATTATATTGTCTTTTTAATTTTAACCCCATATTTAAGGATTATATATATCATATTTTTGTTTTAATTTTCACTGATTTTCCAATTTATAAATCAGAGTCTTTTCATTTAATAATTAAAGATTATATTGATACTTATTTTAAAGAAGCAAATCAAATGAATAATTTTAAAGAATTTATAATGCATTTTATGAAAATGGAAACATTATCTTCAAATAAAAAAGTTAATTATCACTTTTTTGACATATCAGGAAAGTATTCAATCGATGAAATGAAAAATACTTTAAAAAAAATATAATTGTTTATCTTAATTAAAAAATAAATAAAATAAGTTTGAAATTAAACATAATTCATATTACTTTTCAATATTTATTTATATTATTATATAATATTTCTATTTATAATAAAAAATCCATATATAATTATTTAATTACTTTAATATTTAGTATTCATTTATAAAGGCTTCTAATTTTTCAATTTGAATTTCTAATAATTAATTTATATATTTTTCCGTTTTATATTTGATATAAAATTTACAAACAAAATTTATATTTTAATTCATTGAAAATTTTCGAGTATCTTTAAGTTCTTCTTCTGTTATTTTTTTTAGATTCAAAGAAGCCCTTCTTATTCTTTTTGACAAAAACATTTTTTTATAAATGTGAGTGTTTTCAGTTTTACATTCATCCATAGAATATTTTCTATAATTACACTCTTTTTGATAATGGGAAACCTCGTTTGGAGTTATTGATTTATTATTTTCATTAACAAAATAGTTTTTCATTTTTTTATGTAAATCGATAAATTGATGATTAATTTCATTAATCATATTTGGGTCATTAAAATTTGAGTTTGATATTTTTTCAATAATTTCGTTTATATTTAAAGGTTCTTTTAAAGGATAATATTTTGATTTTTCTGAAATTATATAATCAGATTTGCAATCTTCATAATGCAATGAAAAATTTTCTCTTGGAATTTTTTCATTACATATATAACAAATTATACAATTTTTAGTTTCTGGAGTTGAGATCGTTGATGGTGATTCTGAATTCATTTTTTTTTTATTATTAAATAATGTTGTTTTCTTATATATTTTTTTTCTTAGAGAATAATTGATTCTAAGTATACTATAAAAAATATAATATTTATATTTTTATTAAGAACATTTTTTTTTAAAAAAGAATAATTATTTATTTAAAATTTTAATTTTTATATATTTATTGTTTAATATGTTTCCTTTTAATTATATTCCTGAAACAATAGACCCAAAACTTAGGAAAATCCTTATTATATTAATAATAATTCAATTTATAAGTTTCTTAGCTTTTATAATTCTCTTAACATATCAACATATCAATAAAAAAAAAGAAGCAAAACAAAAAGAAATACCAAATAAAACATTTGAAGAAAAAAATGAGACATCAGAATCTCAAAAAGATGAATCAAAACCCAATAAAAAAAAAAGAGAATAAATAAATAAAAAATTTTAAAAAATTATATTATAATAAACTTTGCTGAAAAAATATAAATTTTTACTACTTTTTTTTCCCTTTTGCTTTAGGATTTCCTCCTTTTGGATTTTTATCAATATTTTTAACCTCTTGTTCTTTTTTTCCGATGTTAGGGAAATAATCATTTAAAATAGTTTTTTCCCAATCAGTAATAGTTTTTCCAACATAATTATTATCAAATTCACTTTCTTCATTTTTTACTTTATTTTTCCAAATTTTTTTAGGATCCAAAGTAGGAATAGTTAAATCAATAGTTTCATAAAAATTATAACCTTTCTTACTTTGAGTTTTATTATAATTAATTCTATTAGTACTTCCAGGAATTAAACCACCATCGTGAAAAAATCTAGGAAATTGTTCACTTAATTTATAATATTTATCTCCTGGAACTCTTAAATCAAAACCATTTCTTTGTTGAATTAAACTATATATTCTCATTTTACCTCCAATTTCTTTTTCTAAACTTGTTTCTTTTTCAGAACAATAATTTCCGTTTGGTCTAAATGTTTTTAAATAGAATGGTTGAGGTATTATTTCATATCCATATTTAGGATCAAAATGTCTTCTTTGAAAATCACTTTTTATATCAGTAAATTGAATATCTACTTTCTTTATTCCTGTTTTTTTTTCTTCAATATTCATTTGACCTTTTTTTTGAGGAAAAGGTCTTCTTCCTGGTTTAAATATACTTTCATTTGAATATCCTCTTGGAAATTGCCTTTTACCAAATTGATTTTTATATATTCCATCATCAAATATTCTTGATGTTACTGTTGCTGGACGAATTATTCTTACAGAACCTTCCCAATGATTTGATTTTATCCCTGGCCATTCACCATATGTTTTCGCTGGGTGACCATCTATTAAATATTGTCTTTGGGGAACTGTTTCATAGGTTATTTCCATTTTTTTAAATTTTTTTTTTTTGGTTTTTTATTTTTAATTATTATTTTGAATATATATAATTTTTTCTTTTTTAATTTAGAAAATTTATTTTATAAATTTTTGATTTTCACTTTCTTTTTTAAATCTATTTCCCTTTTTGAATTTTCAAAATGGAATCTTATAATTTTTTCTATTTTAACATTAGCTCTGTGATATCCTTGTCTAGTATTTATACTTTACATCATATAATTAGAGTATTTTTGTTGTTTTTTTAAAATGGATTGTTATCATTTTTATTAAATTGACCCTTCAGGAATTATTATGAAATGAAAGTAGGTTATTCGCAAAAATAGAGCTATAAAAAATTAGAAAAATGTTGATGAAAAAAATAAATATTATGAAGGGTTAAGTTTAATTTGGAAAATGTTTTTTAATTTTTTTTGATATTTATAAAGAAACCTTAAATAATATATATTTTAATTGTTTTTAAATATTTAATTCTGATATTTTACTAGCCAATCTTTGCTTATATTTGGTTTAATTTTTCTATTATTTGTTGAAGTATATTCATTAATAGAATATTTGAAATCTTCAACAATTTCATCTTTAATATTAATTAAACTAGAATCATTTAGATTATCTTGATTATTAATTAGATTTTTATTTTTTTTATTTTTCTTCTTTTTTCTTTTTCCTTTTTTTAAAGGAATATCATTAGAATTAATATACTCAACTAACTCATCAATATCTTTCAAACAAATATTATTATTATCATTAACTTTATTTTCTTCTTTTTTAAATTTTTCAATTTTTTTTTCTTTTTTTTTCTTTTTTTTTTTTTTTTTATTTTAATTCATTTTTTTTTTTTCTTCTTTAATATAATTATTTT
>JAEEGK010015743.1_pt1 | contig 16711 bp, 10 predicted proteins | sample 8958771 | NCBI WGS metagenome assembly JAEEGK01 (sample SAMN16246547, study PRJNA631951) | gut metagenome | biome: gut microbiome; feature: rumen; material: SC-attached | host: Bos | place: Iran: Karaj | collected 2018-10 | reverse complement strand
TATTTGGAATAAAATAATAGAATGTTTTTTTTTAAAAGATAATAATGCTTTAGATAATGTTAGATATAAAATATATAATTATATTGAAAGAGTATTAGAAAAAAGCAATGATTTTATGAATAAAAAACCTGATTTTGAAATGACAAGAGAAGAAAAAAGTTTTGTTGAAGAAATGAGAAATTATCCTAAAAAAATAACTTTTTATGATTTATTAAATATATTACTTGATTATCATATTAGAACAAGAAGTAATTATTTAACTAATTTTAAAAGTTATTTTAATAAATATGATACTAATAATGATGGTATTTTATCTAAGAAAGAATTAATTTTATTTATTAGAGAAATGAATTTATTTGATGAAAGTGTTATTAATGAAAATATTGATTTATTATTAAGAAAACTTCCTAATTGTGAAAAATATAATTCTTTTTCTTTTAGTGAAGTTTTGTCTTTATTTGATAAGGAAAAAATTATTAATCATAAAGGAGAAGAAATAAGTATTTTAGATGCTATTGCTAAATAATATTTTTTTATTATTTAATTTTTTTTAGAATAATAATTGATAATTTATGAGAATTATGAATATTATATTATATTAATTTTTAATTAGTTTTTCATATCAAAAAAAAGATTCTTTAAGTGAAAAAGATTATATGAAATGCTTTGATACTGTTCCTATTAAAAATGGTGTTGTTAAATGTAATAATGTTATTCCTCAAGATATTTTTATCAAAGAAATATATAAATGATGTTATTATCATTTTTCTATTCATGATGAATATAAAACCCGATGTACTTTTTTAAAATATAAAGATAAAGATGAAATTATTAAAATTTGAAAATATAATGAATACGAAGATGTTTCTGTTAAATTTAATGAGTATTATTTATATATTAGTTATTATATTATATTATTTTTAGCATTTAATTTTATTGGTTAAAAAAAAATGTATTTTAATAAATTTTTTATTTTTTTTTTTTAAAATTATTAAATGGATATTGATTCAAATGAAGAATCAAATAAAACAATATTTCAAATATTAAAAGAGCTTCAAAGTTTAATAATTAAAGAATCATCAATACATTCTATTTGTATATAATTATATATAAAAAATATTATAGTTGTTAATACAAAAGAAGAACTTAAATCAAATATTTTTAAAGAAAGTTTTGAAATATATAATAAAAAAATAATGATAATGGAATTTTTAGAAAATAAGAAACATTTAGAAGAAAAAAAGAAATATTATTTAGTTGAAAATTCAGGTGTTTTTATTTCACAAGGTTTACCAGTTGTTTTAAATTTTATTAATTCTTTTAGAAAAGATTTAGAATTTTGTTTCCAATTTATTATGTTTTGTCAACCTTCAGATTTAAAGCAAATCTCTAATTTTTTAATGAATAATTTATTTGATGATATTTTTAATAATCATTTAACTGATGAATTATTATCTATTATTTTTAGATGTTTAGAAAAAGAAATTAATGATATTTCTGGTCCTGAATATTTTTTAGAAAATTCTAAATGTAGAATTTTATTTGAAGGATTATTTAATAATCCTCAAATTAAATATTTTTTTCATTTAATTGTATCTCCTATTGTTGAAAATATTGAAAATAAAAATTATGATAAATGGATTTTAAATATTAATGAGATTATTAATGATTTAAATAAAAATTTAAATGAATATGAAGCAAAAGGTATTTTTTCTGAGAAGAATAATCAAGAACAAAAAAACAAAGAATTTAATGAAAAATATTTTAGTGATGTAACAAAAAATTATTTAGAAGATTTATTAGAAAAAACAAATGATGATTTTAGTAAAGAATATATAAAAAAACAAATTGAATTATATGAATTAAATGAAAATATATATTCAAATAATAAATTAACAGAAGAAATAAAAAATACAAAAGATTCAAATAAAATATTTATATTGTATAAACAAACATTTTTAACAATTAAAAGAGTAATTGATTATTTAATATTATGTTTAAATGAAAAAATACATTTAATGCCTTTATCTTTGAAAATTATTTGTAAAATGATAAAAATATTAGTTAATAAAAAACATAAAAATTGTTCTCTTTTAACTCAAAATTTATATATTGGAAAATTTTTCTTTGAATTTTTCTTATTTCAATGTTTAGAAAATTTAGATTATGGATGTTTATGTGGTACTTATATAATATCAAAAACTACTCAAAAAAATTTTAATAGTGTTATTTTGATATTAAAACAATTATTTTCATTTGAATTTTTTAATTCAAATAATAATTATTCTCTTATACCTTTTAATTCTTATTTTTTAAATGAATTATTATCATTAGTTTCAAAATTATTTTCAGAATTAACAAATATTACATTTTCTCCTTTTATTGAAAAAATAATTCAAAATGAAAATATTTATTATTATGATTATTTTAAGGAAAATCCAGAAGAAACAATTCATCAAACATCATTTTGTTTTTCTATTAATGAATTAAAACTGTTATTTAAAATTGCAGATAGTAATTTTGTTCCTGAATTTAAAGAAATTTTAGTTTCAAATAAAGAATCAATTGAAAAAATGAGAAATATTTATAATCCAACTTTAAAAAGATTTAAACATTATTTAAGTGAATTTGATAATATAGTTTTAGAAGAGGAAAAACAAAATAAGATATTTTATTTTCTTTTTACAAAATTAAAATTTAATGAAGAATTTTTAAAATATGAAAAAATAGAATCAAGTGATTGTTTCACAAGAAAAGAATTAATTTCAGTTAAAACAGAAGAAGAACTTTTAGAGAATAATTTAATAAAAATAGACAATTTTTTAGTTAAATTGTTATATATAAATGATATATTAAACCAAAGAGATTTTTCTGAATTAGCATCAAAAGATTTAATAGAATTATTAAATGAGTTAATTAAAATATTAAAAACAGGAAGATTAAATTTTAATTCCCCAGTTCCTCCTGAATGGTATGGTAAAAGTTTAGTAAATTTATTAATTAATTTACCAGAAAAATATAAGAAAAATAATTATGATAAAATATTATCTTTATTAAAATTAAATATTCAAAAATCAATAGATTTTTTAGATCCTAAAATATTTACTCATATATATGAAAAATTTAAATATATTAATGAAAGAAAAGAATTATTAACTTATGTTGAAGAATGTTTATTAAATATTGAACAAAATAATATATTAAACAATTTCTTTAATCAAGAAATTCATACTTTATTATCTTTAAATAAAACTTGTGTTAATGGTAAATCTACTTTTAAAATTAAATCTATTTCTCATTTAATTGAGATTTTTCCTGATTTAACTACAAAAGAAAAAAACGGAAAAAATAAATCTTTAGATAATCAAAAAGAAGATTTTATTCCTGAATTTTTAATTAATTATTTTAATGTAATAAACGATAAATTAAAAGATTCTCAAATAATTAAAAATATTGATTTTATTAATAAATATAATGAATATGAAAAAAGTAAATCTAATTTAGATTCAAAAAATAAGGCTTTTTGTTTTTTATTTGATGGTTTCAAAAATAATTTAAAAGAATATTTATCATTAAATTTTTCTCTCTTTGAAGATGATAGTTTTGTAAATTATGATATATCATTTTTTTTAAAAATTTACCAAAATAAATATTTTGAATTTATATCAGATAAAATAGAAAATTATATAATGAATAAATTATATTCTAGAATTTTTCCTTTGGAATCATCACATAAAGATATTAAAATATATAGAAAAGCAATTCAATATTCTTGGATAGAACCAAAACATTTAATTCAAAATGAAGAATTATTTAAGTACAATTTTTTCAATGAGTTAATTGTTGATATTCAAAATTTAGATTATACAAGATCACCTATTTCAAAAATGAAACTTTTAGCTTTAATTTTCAATAAAATAGAAAAATCAATTATATTTAATTTACCTGATGAAATTTGCTTTGTTTCAAATTATATTATTCCATTTTTTGTTTATTGTTTAATTAAATCAAAACCAAGAAAATTATGGTCTAATCTTATTTATATTAAATATTATCATGGAAAATCAATTGATCAACAAATCTTTTGTCAATTTCAAGTTGCTGTTACCATGTTAGAAAATTTAGCATATAATAATTTAATTAATATTTCTAAAGAAGAATTTGAAGAAAATTGTAAAAAATCTTTACCTAAATAAATAAATTGATTTAAAAGTAATATGAATTATAAATAAAAATAAATTATTTATTGAAAAATAACTTTTTTTTCACATCATAAAAATTATTTACATAATTAAATAATTTATGTCTATTATATTGATAATTTTATTTTTTTTATTCTCTCCTAATTTCTTAATTATTAAAGTAAAATTTATTTTATTTTCAATTTCAAAAATTCTTTTAATTAATTTCCTGAGAAAAAATAATAATTCATTCAATCCAATAAAAAGAATTGTAAAATTATATGGAAATAAACTAGATTTTTTTTAATTGATTATATTACTATTTAAAATAAATGATAAAATTTTTATTTAAAAAACATTACTCAAAATCTTACATTGCAAGTAATTCATTTAACTTCTTATTATCTCTGATATCTAATTGAATGATATTACCTTTATTAATGTATTGTATAGGAATTTTATTGATAGTTTTTTTATCAATAAATTCAAAGTAAGAGAATTCTCTAGTAATAAATTCTGACAATAATAATTCATCAGAGGAAGATCTTTTATTTTGTTCAAATTGTAAGCAAGAGTTTAAAAAAGCAATAAATTGTAAGCTTATCTTATTAATATTATTTAAATCAATAATATAAATTCCCTTTTTTAAATTATAAACTAATTCTTGAATAGCATTTTCAGGATTATAACTTTTATTTTCAAAAGGAGTAATATTAAATAATAATTCATAAGATAAAATACCAAGAGCCCAAATATCAACTTTTTCATTTTCAATAATATTTACAGGAACATTTCTATCAAATAATGAAGGTTCCATGTATAAAGGGCTTCCACCAATCATTCTTTCATTTTTTTCAATTTGAATCTTTTTATATTTAGATAAACCAAAATCAGAAAGTTTAAATTTACATTTTAAAAAATTCATTTCTTTTAAATCTTTTTCATTATCATATTTTAATAATATATTTGCAGGTTTAACATCATGATGAATTATTCCATGAGCATGTAAACATTGTAATCCATTTAATATTTGAATAATAATATATTGTAATATTTCTTCTTTTAAATTACCATATTTTTCCCTATATTTTTTAATTGAAGTATTTAAATCTCCTCCATTACAATATTCAAATAATAAATATTTTTCTTTTTCTATATCTGATATATCATATACTTTAGCTAAGAAATCACAATCGCAATCTGTTGATATTAATATTTCATTTGTTAAAAGTTCCATTTCTTTTGGATTATTTACTAAATTTTTTGGAATTCGCTTTGCTGCTACTTCTTTTTCCATTATTTGATCATATGCTAATCGCACTTCTCCTGATAATCCTTTTCCTAATGATTTGTCTTTAAATATGTAACGATATTCTGATTCCATTTTTTTATTGGATTTTTAAATGACTTTTTATTTTTTTTTTCTGAAAAATATGAAAATTTAAATGAATGTATTGAAAATAATAATTAATAATTTTTTTAATACAAATTATAATCTAATAAAAAAGGGTAGAAGAATATATATGATAAAAAAACAATAATTTGGAGAAAAAAATTGATTCTTTCTTTAATTTATTATTAGTTCCATTTTATTTATTCATAAAAAAAACTTTCTACAAATGAAATTTTTCAAACTCAAAAACAAAAAATATATATATTTAAAAAAAATGGAAACAACTCACAAAAAAATAATAATATTTTATTATTCATACCACAACATGAACACAAAAAAATTATTAGAAGCATCATGTGCAAATTGTTCAAACGTAGAATTAATACAATTACCAACAGAAAGAACAGATGTATCAGGATATGATTTTATAGGTTTTGCATCAGGAATATATTATTTAGGAATGGCAAAAGAAATTTATGAACAAATAGAAAAATTAAAAGGATTAGAAGGAAAACATTGTTTTAGTATTGCTACTTCTGGAATGGGATTCGAAAAATTTGGTTATTATCCTAAAAATTATATTATTAAGAAAGGAGGCTTATTTGAAGGTGCCTTAAGTATTAAAGCTTATGATGCTTTTGGACCTTTTAAATTAATTGGAGGAATAAATAAAAATAAACCTAATGAAGATGATTTTAATAATACTAAAAGGTTTATTGATAATATTGTCATGAAATATGAAAATGAATAATCTTTTTTTTTTTAGTCAATTATTTTTTTTTATTTTTTTAAAATTTTTTTAATTTTATATTATAAATTTTTTAACTAGAATTCTCCGTTTTTGAAAAACAGACAATATATTATTAGTATCCTTTTGTAAGTTATAATTAAAAGTGATTTTACAGTAAAAAGGTTTAATTAAGTAATTTTTGTATAAAAAAAGAATTATATTAAATATTCAATTTTTTTTTTTTTCATATTTTTTTGTTTTTTATTTTGATAATAAATTTTATTTGGAAAGATTATTTTACTAAATTTCATTCTTGCTTGTATATTTAACATTTGATTATTATTATATTCAATATCTTTAATTATTCTTTAAAATTAAGTAATTTTTTTACTTAATTAATATCTTAAATTTTTCTTGTTTATTCATATTATTTATTTCTTTTAATATTTATATCTATTCAATTTTTTCTCTTTTATTGATATATAATACTATCATTAATATTAATTCTTTTCCTTTTATTATTTTTATTTCTTTTTTAAGTTCAAAATTTCATAATTTTCATTTTCTTATTTTATATTTTTATTTTTTTTTAATATGAAATTAGATTATAATTTAATATTATATGTTTATTTAATAAATAGAAAATGAAATCAAATAAAGATGAAGCAAAATATCATATGTTAAGAAATTTATGTGATAAAGAAAAATATCTTCAACCAATAGATTATGGTTCATTAGATTTAATAGAAGCATTAATGAATGATTTTTTATCATTAAAAAGATTATATGCAAGATCAAAAGAAGATATAAAAGATTTACAAGAAAGAAATGACCAATTAGTTTTAGGAATAACTGCATATAAACATCAAAACACAGAATTATTTTCTCAAAATGCAGAATTACATAGAGAAATAATAACGTTATCAGAAAAATTAAATTATAAAGGAAAAGAATTAGAATTAAATAGATTAAACGAAGATACAAAATCATTAAAATTTATGTTAAATGAAGCAGAAGAAAAGAATAAAAAATTACAAAAAGAAATAATAGAAATAAAGCAAAAATATATGGATTTAATAGTAGATATATATGAGAAAAAAGTAAATATGCAGAAATTATTTACTGAACTAACCGATGAAGAACAATTATCAGTTAAACCAAGAGGAATTGCTTTAGATGATTTACCTGATAACGGTGATTTAAAAACAGAAAATTCAAATATGAAAGTTTCATCATCTAATAAATTTAATATGACTGATGGCACTAATAGTAATTTTAATAACACTCAAAATTCAAGATTTCCTAATAACAATAATATTAGTAATGTTAATAATAGTAATATGATTGGAACTGGAAATAATTTTAATAATAATATTATTAGAAATAGCAAATTAAGAGGAAATAATAAAGAAATGGTTGAAAAAATATTTAAATTAGAAAGTGAGTTAAAAGAAAAGAATAATGAATTATATTTACTTAAAAAAAGTGTTTATTCAGAAAATGTTGTTGAACAAAAAGTAGTTATTGATTATTTAAGAGGAGAATTAAAAAGAATGAAAGATAAATATGAATTTTATTTAAATTATGAAATAGAAAAAAATCATAGTAATTATTATAAAAGTAAAAAAAAAGATAATAAGAAAAAACAAATAAATAATATTGAAGAAAATAAATCTCCTGTTCAAGAAAGATTAGATAATCTGAAAAGTAAAAGAATTGGAAGAGAATATGATTTATTAAAAAATAAATATGAAGATTTAGAAAAACATTATAAAAAATGTCAAAGAGAATTAAAAGAAGTTATTAAAAAATACAATGAAAGTCAAAATTATATTCAAAATGAATTAGAAAATGATTTAGCCAAATATAATAATAATCATCAAAATTCTAAAATAAATAATACTGATGTTAATATTATTACTAGTTTAAGTCAAAAATTAAAAGAAACTGAATGTTCTTTAAATTCTTCTCAACAACACTTTAAAAATGCTATTAATGAATTAAGTAAAATGAATGATAGAATTATTAAAGAAAATAATAATTTAAAAGAACAAATTAAAATTAGAGATTTAAGTCTTAATGATTATAAAGAAAAAGTAAATGAAATGAATAAAATAATTTTCCAAATCAATGAAGAAAAAACAAATGATAATTAAATTTTTATTTAATATTATTTAATTTATTTCATTTTTTTTATTAACTTTTCAAAAAAATTTTTAATTTTTTATAAATTTATATATTATATAGTAAATTTTTTTTATATTAAATATAATTATATTGAAACAATATACTATATTTACATATTTTTTATAATTCATTCCGTTTTTTTCCTAAAAAATTCTTAAATTCATATTGATTATTATTTGAATTATTATTATTAATATTATCGTTTTGAACTTGAATATCAATAATTTGTTTTAATTTGTCAATAGCAACTTGATTATTAGGTTCAATTTTAAGTAAATTTTTTAAATTTTTTTTTGCAGATTCTAAATCATGCAATTTAAGAAAAATATTAGCTTTATTAATATAAATATTTCCTGAAAATGGATCTAATTTTTCAGCTTCAGTATATAATTCAATTGCTTTTTGAAAATTACCAAATTCACATTCTTCTTTTGCTTTATTCACATATTCATCTGACCAATCATAATTTTGAATTTTTCTAATTGTTTTATATGGAAAATCTATTTTATCCTCAAATTTAATCCCATATTCATTTAATTTATTTTCTATATATTGTTCATTGAAATTTTCTGAATTATCTAAAATTTTTTGTCCTAAAGAATATGGTATATTATATTCTTCTTTTGATTTATCGAAAAATTTTTGAGGGATATTTTTAATTAATGAATTTTCAAGAGATAAAAATATATTTTCTCCTACTATTTCAATCACTAAAGCAGTTATATAATTTCCTAAAGTTAAATTATCATTAATTAATTCATTTAAATACATGAAATTATCATCATAAATATTTTGTTGTTTAATTATTCCTGTAATATTATATGGAGCTAAATTTACTATTACTTTACTTAAATCTTTATTATTATTATTATTATTATCATATTCGATGTAACTTAATATTTTTATCAAAGAACAAAAAATACTATTTTTTTTATTTGTTATATTATTATAAAGTATATTTGTTATTTTACATTGAATTATCATACCTGGAAAAATTTCTGGTGGATCATATATTGATTCTTCTTTTTTTTTTTTTATTAATTTTGAAAAGTTTTTTGATATTTTTTCTTTGTTTTCTTTTATATAATCTGATATATATATTTCCATTTTGAGATATATTCAGAAATATAAATTTTTTATTTAATTAAATTTGTTTTAATATTATAAAAAAGGATTTAAAATTAATTTTAGTTAAATATATTTTTATATTAATTGTTTAATATAATCAATAACCCTTTTACAACTTTCTTTAATTTCTTTAAATATTTCTTTATGTTTTTCATCAATTTTAAATTGAACATCTTTAGCAGAATTCATTAAATGTTTTTTAATATCTTCATCATCAATATTTAATATATTTTCTTTATTTAATTCTTCTTCATAATTCCAACCTAAATTATCTTCTTTATGACATTTTGAAATCATTTCATCTAAAAATTTTTCAGTTTCTCTTAATTCATTTATAATAGGAGATTTAAATATTTCATTCAATTTAGCTTTTAAAACTTGAGGTTCCTTAATCTCTTTTTTATGGTCTGAAATAAAATCAATAAATTTAGATGTTACATTTGTATATTCAATTATATAAAAATTTTTAAATTCATTATATTCTTTAATATAATCTGAAATTGAAGAAAAATCATTGAATTTAATTTTATTTCTTTTCTCTTTCAAATTTGAAATTATTTTTGATATTAATTCATATAATTTAATTATTTTATCACTATCAATATTTTTTTCTAAACTATCATAAACTTCTATTAAATATGAAATAATATCACATAAACAAATATCTAATTCACTATTATTTTCTTTTGAATAATCTAAATAAATTTTATTATCTTCTTTAATTTTTTTTATTTCATCATTATCTTTTTCTTTTAATTTTAAAAGTCTAGAAGTTACAATAATAGATATCATTCTCATTAATAAAAATGAATAATTATCATATTTATCAAAAGGTGAAATTTCACAATTTTCAATGAAATTATTTTTATAACCAGGATATAATTTATATAAACAATTATTTTCTTTTCCAAGACAATCAATTTCATTTCTGTAATGTTCTCTTTTGTAATTAGGATTTTGTTCTAATAAAGCAAAATCATTATTAAAATATTTCCAATTATTACTATTATATTTATGCATCATAATAAACATATCTTGATTTTTAATTAATTTATTTTCAGATAATTTTCCTTTAAAACTTTCATATAATATATCTAAAACATGTAAATGATCTTTTTCTTCTTCTTCATTTTTTCCATCTTTATTAAAATAATTATCATTTAATCCTAATAAAATATCATAAAATTGTAAAAGTATATGATAATAAGAAGTTTTATTATCATTTAAAAAATTAATTAATTCTTGACTGTTCCAATAATTACCTCCACTAAACATTTTCCATAAAGTTTTCTTGGCATTTATTCTATTTTCATTTTGCCATCTTTCACTATTATCAATTAAATAATTTAATCCATTCTTATAAGCTCCTTTTTCAAAATAATTAAAAATAAAATATGAAACTGTTTCATATTGAGGTCCTTTTAAATTCATATATTTCATTATATCTAAAGCATCTGGATATAAATTTAAATGACCATAAGTTTTAGCTAAATATATTGATATATCATAATTATATGGTGATTTTTCATGACTAAATAAATTTATGAAAAGTAACATAGATGATATATTATTATCTATTGTTTTTGTCTCTTCAAAATATTCATAATAATATTCATTTGCTAATACTATTAAATCATCTGATAATAATCTTTCTCCTTTTTCTAATTTTCTATCTTTTTCTATTGTTTTTATTACTTGTAAATATGCCTTTATGAATTTTGGTATTAATTCTTTTATTTTTTCATTATTTTTTTTTGGGTTGCTTAACATTTTTTCTAATTTAACATAAAATAAGAAATTATCAAAATTTTCTTTTGTTATTTTATCTATTGAATCTAAGGTAATTTCACCATATTTTTTTAATAACTTTTCTCTATCACTATCATCTAAATAAATAATATATTTTCCTAATTCTAATAATATAGCTTGTTTATTTATTGCTCTTTCTAATAAGGATTGTATTAAATCAAAAAGAATTAATTTTGTTTCATTATTATATTCTTTATTTAATTTAATTGAATTATGAATCACCATTAATTGACCTAAAATACCTGATTTAAAACTGTTTATTATTTTATTTTTAGATATTTTAATATGCTCAAATAAATTTAATAGTTCATTAATTAATTCATTAATATTAGTGATTTCATTTGGTTTTTCAACAACATTATCTTTAAAAGGAAAAATTTTACTAAAATCAACTTTTAAATTATTTTTTTGACAATAATTAAAAATAAGATTAATGCATCTTTCATAATTAGTAAAATTACATTTTTCAGAATTATCTTTAATATTATTATACAAATATAATATAATATCATTAATTTTTCCTTCTTTTAAAAGACCATCTAATTTTATATCATTAATTGGAACATGAGTTAATTCAGATTGTTCTTTTTTTTCTAAAATTTGCATTAATTTATCAGGTTCATTAAATTCAAAACAATATTGAGCAATAATATCATAATAACCATTTTCACTATGTAAATCATCAAAATTTTTAATTAAATCTTCATAAATTTTTTTTGTCATATTTTCCGATAATTTTTTGGATTTATATAAATAAAATACTGTTTCAAACTTTATTAATTTTAAAAATTTAATATTTGCACCATTTGGATTTGTTATAAATAAATTTGATTTACGATAAATATCACTGAATTCAAAATTTAAAGTTAATTCTTTTAAAATATCATTTTGTTCTTTTGGAGTTAATTTAGTTAAGTTTTTATTTTTTAATTGTACTTCAAATATTTGTTGAGCTCCTTTTTCATCATCAAAAGTTCTTAAAATTTCTTTAAATTTTTTTGCTAAATTTTCATCATTATATAATATAGAATTAGTTAAAAATTCATTTTTCATTTCATTCATTAATTGATTTTGTTCTTTTGGTTTTTTTAATTTTTGAAGTAATCTTAATTTCAAAAAATTAAAATATGCTATATCAATTGGATTTTTTAATTTTTGTAATTTTTTTTTTATATTTTTAAAACATTGATTATACTCTCCTTTATAAAATAAATCATAAGCAGAATATAATTCAGATTCTGCAGACAAAGATTTATTTTTATTTGGATCAACCATAATTAAATAAAAATTTAAATAAATAAATTAATTTAAAAAATATATGTTATAATTTGAAATTTTTTTCAAAATGAAAATAGAAAAAATTAAATTTCATCAAAACAACAATAAACAAAAAATGAATTGGTCAAGGGGCTTTGTTTATTAATTAAATCATGAGAAATGGATAACTTATTAAAAAAGGAAATTATAAAATTGATAATTGTTTAAAATAAAATACTCACAAATAATAAACATAATAAACTAATATATAATAATTAAAACCAATAATCTTCATTCGAATAATTAATATTTAAAAAAAATGATAATCAACATATTTTATTATTCTAAATTTCTTCTAAATTACTTATATTAAATATTTGTTTCTTTATTATTCTTCTTTAAATTTGTTTAAAAAGATTTCTTCATGAAATATTTTTTTAAAATAATTAATTAAATATGAATAATGAAAATGCTTGGATTGATAAATAAGGAATAAAAATTAATTAAAAGTTAAAAAGACAATACAAGTGAATTTTCAAATTAATTTCAGAAACAACAAATTTAAAAAAATTTCATATAAAACTTATCAAATAGTACTTTTTACTCACTTCAAAAAATAATGAAAAGAATTTAGAGAAAAAATTAAGTGATAAGAAGGTAAAAATTGATAAAACAAAATTGAAAAAATGTTAAATAGTTTAAAAAACTATAACAATAAAAATGAAAATAATAATCATTTAAACTCGATAAAGGAGAAGAAGAAAATATGAAATTACAAAATCAACTGCGTTAATATGATAGTTTAAAAAACTTAGAATTAAATTTAATGACTGAATAAATGAAAAAATTTAAAAACTTATCAAATAATCCTCACTCCAAAAATTATGTTTAAAATTTAAATGATTTAAAATAGATGAAAATATAATAGTAAATATCTTTTTAAAAAATTATATAAAATTTATTGATTCAAAGTAAATTGAAAAAGAAAAAAATAAAGGTAATGGATATAATATAAGTATTAAGATATCAAATTTTCAAAATAAATTCATTGAAAAAGGATTTAATAAAAATTCATTTTACAAATTCTTTAAATAAATAATATTAATATTTCGATAAATATTATATTGAATTACAAAATAGATTAGATAATCTTGAAAATAAATAAATAAATATAATGAAAAATAAATTAAATATAACAAAAAAAAAAAATAATATTAAAGGAATAAATCTAAGGGAAAGATGTTAAATAAAATATGAATGAAGTAAATTAAAAAAAAAAATAAATTATAAATTAAATCAAAAATTTTAAAGGTAAAAATTTAAATATTCATTATTAAATTTAATATTCAAATAACTTATTTTTAATTTTAAATTTTCAATTAATATCTTCTAAAATAACTTTGATTATTAATATTAAATATAAATGAACTCAAAAAATATAAATCAAGAAATAATAGTTTCAAATCAAGAAACAGATTATTCTGATATTTCTATAAGAAGTAATAGAAAAAGTTTAACTCAATTTTCTCCTTTATTATCTTATTATAATAGTAGTAATATATATTTAAACAGAAAATATTCAGAAAATAACAATATTTTAGATATAGATAAAAGTAATAATTTCATAAGAAAAGATTCTTTATATCAAAATGAAAATAAACAAACTTTTTCTAATTCTGAAGAAGAAGAAGATAATATTTCTGAAGAAAATAATATTAATGACAATAAAAAACTATATTCGAATAATAATAATATAGATAAAGAAGAATATAATCAATTATTACCAAATAGTAATTATTATCAAACTTATCATGATAATTTTATTCCCTCAAATAATTCAAATGTATATAATAACAATACCAATTCTAATATAACTCAAAATATAATTTCAATAAATCAAAATAATTATAATAATAATATTGGTATTAACTCACAACAAAATCAAATAATGAACTTTAATATATTCAATCAGTTTAACTTAGTGAATAATATCAATTACATAAATAGACCAAGATTTAATTCAACAAATATTCTAAATGGAAATTATATTCCTCCAATTTTTAGTAATAACATTACCAAAACAAATAATAATAATAACATTAATAATAATAATACTGAAATGTTTGGAAGAAAAGGTTGGGTTTGTTCTTATTGTAATAATTTTAATTATGAATCAAGAAATAAATGTAATAGATGTAAATTAGATAAAAGTCCTATTTTAAATTCAAAAAAGAAAATTGTAGGAAATGGTATTGGTAATATAAATAAAAATATTTTTGAGGGAAAAGGACAGAAACAATTTTCTGAAAGAGAAGGTGATTGGATTTGTTTTAATTGTAAAAATGTAAATTTTTCTTTTAGAATTATTTGTAATAGATGTCAATTACCAAAAAATGAATCTGATAAATTATTACAATTAAATTTAAGTTTGATAAGTAATAATTTAGATTAAAAAATTAATGTCACTTAATCGAATTTTGGCAATCAAAATTAATAAATGAAAAAAATAATTATTTTTTCTTTATATATATGTATATTATTCATGATATTTTTATAAATATTATTAATTTTATATATTTCAAATTTGAACAAATAGAATTTATTATTCTTTTTTTTATTTATATTTAAAAATAGACTTGAAAAATTTTTGAATTAAATTTAATATAATATTCAATTATCTTTTAAAAATTATTATTATAATTTAAGAAAAATCAAAATCCAAGAATTTTACACTTTCAACAATAATAGAATTATATAGTTAAAATATAAAAATCAAATGATTGTATATTATTTTGCTTTTTTGAGAAAATATATAAATTACAATAATTTTATAATTTAATTAAAGAATAATTTCTTTTATAAACAACACTTTATTAAATATTTTGGCTTATGAAGAATAAATTATAATAATTTCTCCAACCTTTATTAAGTAAAAATAAAATTTAAAAAAATGAATTATAAATTAAATTACTTTTAGTTTAAAAAAAAAAATTCTATTTTCAACTTAATAATTATTTTTATTCTGAAAAAGTATTTAATTTTTTAAATCTTCCGTAAGTAATTCTATTTAAAGCATCGTTACTTGTTTTTAAATCTGTATTTTGTTTTGATAATTTATCTAATTTTTCTTCTGTCATTGTTTTTTGTCTAAATAATATTTTTCCTTCATTATTTGATTTATCTAATGAATTTTGTAAATTTTGAATTATTAATTTTTGCTCTTCATTTTGTCTTAATAAATTTATTTTTTCTTCATTTAATTTATCTATTTGATTTTTATAATCTACATTTATTTTATTAATTCTATCTACATCTACTTTTTCATGATTTAATAATTTTTTAATATCTAATTCTCTTTCTTCCATAATTTTTTTAAAGTTTTCTTTTGAATTTTCATAATTACTTCTTAATTCCTGAATTTGATTTTCATAACCGTAAATTAATTTATTTTTTTCATCTTCTAAATTATTTTCATAATATTTTAATTTTTGTTCATAAAAATTTTTCATATTATCATTATCTTTTTTTAACCTTTCATTCTCACATTCCAAATTAGAAATTTGTGCTCCTAAATTTATTTTAGTATCATTTATGATATCTAAATATTTATTTAATTTATTTAATAATTCTTCATTACATTGAGTTAATTCAGTATTCTTATTAACTAACATATGAATTTGTTCATCTTTTTCTTTTGTTAATTTTTTAATATTAAAATTAAATTGATCAATCATTGCCTTACTATCAATTTTATTTTTATCTTGAAGAGATTTTACTTTATTTTCTTAAAATAATATTTGATCAGTTAATTGATGTTTTTCTGTTTCATTTTGTAATTTATATTCTCTATTCTCTTCAATTAATTGTTGTTTATCTAATTCATACATTGTTTTAATGTTTTTAATATAATTCTCTGTTGGTCTTCTAAATGTTGGATTATCATTTTTTACTTTTATTTCTTTATTTATATTTATTGAATTACTTTTAATAGGAGAATAATTATAATTTTCATTTGAATTTATTTCA
>JAEEGK010015742.1_pt1 | contig 16711 bp, 6 predicted proteins | sample 8958771 | NCBI WGS metagenome assembly JAEEGK01 (sample SAMN16246547, study PRJNA631951) | gut metagenome | biome: gut microbiome; feature: rumen; material: SC-attached | host: Bos | place: Iran: Karaj | collected 2018-10 | reverse complement strand
CAGAACTCGTGAAAGGTAAGATCGCAGGTCTGACGGTAATCAACGCCAGCGGTAGTCCTACGGCAAAATCCTCCATCCGTCTGCGTGGTATTACCACACTTGTTGGTAATCTGACGCCGCTGATCCTGGTTGACGGTATTGAGGGAGACCTGACAACTGTTGCACCAGAGAACATTGCCTCCATTGACGTGCTGAAGGATGCCTCTGCAGCCGCCATCTATGGTACCCGTGGTGCCAACGGTGTGATTCTCATCACCACCAAGACCGGCAAGCGTGAGAGCCATGCAGAAGTCAACTATAGTGGTTATGTCACTTTCTCGAAATGGAGCAAGAAGGCAGACTTTATGGATACGCACGATGTGATCTATGGCAAGACCGCACAGGAATACCTTGGCTATGACACGAACTGGTTAGACGGTATTTCGCGCAAAGCAGGCTTCAAGCACAACCACGACCTGAACATCAGCGGCGGTTCTAAGAATGCGGCATACTCTGCCAACGTATCATACTCGAAAGAAGAGGGTATCATCCGTCAGACCGATAACGAGAACTTCAAGATGCAGCTCGACTACACACAGTTTATCTGGGATGACATTCTGAAGTTCAACCTCAACGCATTGGTTACCCGTCAGAATTATACGAATACTGATGCTGACTACGCCTATCGCCAGGCTGTCATTCACAACCCCTCTGAACCAGTTTACAACGAGGATGGCAGCTACTATGAGAACTTCAACAAACTGCAGTACTATAATCCCATTGAGCTTCAGAATGAGGCTTACGGAAACACTCGTAACCGTTTCTCTCAGTTGGTGGGCAATATCACCGTTGAACCCATCAAAGGTTGGAAGACCAACCTAATGATCTCTTGGGGTGAGGGTGCCAACGACAGCGAGAACTGGACATCGCCAGATCATTACTCTATCGTGCGTCAGGGCTATAACGGCTCCGCATCAAAGAGCTATGGCACTTACGTGAAAAAGAATCTGGAACTGACCTCACGCTATGATGCCCAATGGGGTGAGCACCGTTTCAACGGTATCGTGGGTTACAGCTACCTCTATAATGTGTACGATGGTTTTGGTGCCAGCAATACTGACTTCTCTACCACAGCATTCCTGTGGAACAACCTCGGCAACGGTTCTTTCCTGACAGACAAAGAACACCACGCCTCTATGAGCAGCTACAGAAACGACAATAAGCTTGTGGGTTTCTTCGGACGTGTCAGCTATGGCTATGCCGATAAGTACAACGCTCTCGTCAGCCTCCGTCATGAGGGTTCTTCCAAGTTTGGTGAAAATCACAAGTGGGCCACATTCCCCTCTGTATCTCTTGGATGGAACATCATGAACGAGGAGTTTATGAAGGGCACTCGCAGCTGGTTAGACAACCTGCGCCTCCGTGTTGGTTACGGTGTTACAGGTATCACACCAAGCTCTTCTTATCTGGCTCAGAATATCTACAACTTTGCCGGATATGGTGATGTGCTGTCGATGGACGGCAAGTGGATTAAGACCCTTGAAGTGGGTCAGAACCCCAACCCCGACCTGAAGTGGGAGGTAACTAATGAGTGGAACATCGGTATCGACTATGGTTTCTTGAACGGACGCATACACGGTACACTCGACTTCTATGTCAAGACCACCAACGACTTGCTCTTCTGGTATAACGTGCCCATGCCGCCAAACCTCTACAGCCAGACATTGGTCAACGTAGGTGACATGCGTAACACTGGTATTGAGTTCATGATCGAGGCCATCCCCGTTCAGACAAAGGATTTCGAGTGGACCACCACCCTGACAGCCTCGCACAACTCCAACAAACTGCTCAAGCTGAGCAACGAACTCTATGAGACCGATAACTTCCAGGAGCTCTGGCCGTCAGCCGGCAGTTGGGATCCTATCTCAGTAACCACCCACTGCATGGAGGTTGGCGAGACCCTCGGCGACTTCTGGGGTCTGAAGTTCGTAGGCTACGACAAGGACGGCTTTGCACTCGTTGAGGCCAGCGACGGCAACGGCGGATGGACTGTCAAGCAGTTCAACGGTAACCTGAACGTGAAGGAGAACCGTCAGCGCTTAGGCAATGGCGCACCAAAGGTCATCCTCGGATGGGGCAACACCTTCAAGTATAAGGACTTCGACCTGAGCATGCAGTTCACCAGCCAGCTCGGCTATAAGATCCTGAATGCACAGCGTGCCTTCTACGAGAACAACTCTATTGCCTACAACCGTCTGAAGAGTGCTGCCGATCTGCATCCGGCCATCAATACCGACGGCACACCGTATATCGATCCCAAGACAGGTCAGCAGAAGATGGTGACACTCTCTCCCGCTATGCAGCAGGGTATCTGGAGCGACCATCTTGAGAATGGTGACTTCCTGAAACTGACGAACATCACCCTTGGCTACACCTTCATCCCGAAGGGTGCGCTGGCCACCTATGTCAAGAAGGCCCGCATCTATGCCAATGCCACAAACCTCTTCTGCATCACTGGTTACTCTGGTCTCGATCCTGAGGTTGACAACAACTTCATGACACCGGGTCTTGACTACCGCGACAAGTATCCTACCACTCGCAGCTATACCGTAGGACTGTCATTTAACTTCTAAAGTGAAAAGTAATCATAAAGCTCAAAGTTCAAAGATTATGAAAAAGATATTCAATAAAGTTCTGATTGCCTTTGCAGCAGGAAGCATCAGCCTTTCATCATGTACGAATCTCGACGAGACGCTGTATAGTGACCTCAACGAGAGCAACATCGATCTCTCTAACGAGAATGACCTCTCACTGCTGCTCGGTGCCTCGGTAGCGCAATACCGCTATCTGGTAGAGGATTGGTTCGGCATGTATCATCTCCTTGAGGAGTGTACTGATCAGTATATGGTTCCTGCCCGTGTAGGTGTGGGCTGGGGAGATGCTTACATCAATCTGCACCGTCATAACTGGAGTCCCTCGGTGGATCAGATCTACAACCCTTGGCAGATTGCCTATCGTGGCATCGGCTATGCCAATCTGGTGATCGACGCTATCGATCCCGCCAATCCTGCCACGCAGAAGAGTCTGGCTCATGCACGCTTCTTCCGTGCCATGTTCTACTATCACCTCTTTGATATGTTCCGCAACATCCCGCTCCAGACCACTCAGAATGTGCCTGCAGGTTATCTGCCTGAGCAGGTGAGCCCACAGGAGATGTATGACTTCCTGGTGACTGAGTTCACGGCAGCCAAGGAAGGCATCGGCGATGACGATTTCTTTGGCTATGGCAATAAATTTGCCTGCTCTATGGCACTTGCCAAGCTCTATCTGAACAAGAACGTCTATCTGGAAACCAGCGGTAACGACGGCTATGAGGCTTGCCTCAATGAGTTGAACACCATCATCAACTCTGGCCGCTATAGTCTCGCTGCCACCTATAAGGAGAACTTCGCTGAGGATCTCAGTTCCAATCCCGAGGTGATCTTCGTGGTGCCTGGCGACCGCACACATACCGTGCAGTTCGGTCTGCAGAGCTATTGCTTCCCGCAGTCAGGCATCGAGGCCTACGGCTCTACTGCTGCTGGCTATAACGGCAGCTGTGGTATTCCCCAGTGGATCCGCACTTACGACGAGGATGACAGTCGCTTGGCTGACACCTGGGCAGGTGGTCCGCAGTATCACGCCACTCAGCAGGGAGGCAAGTACATCCCCAATTCCGATACCAGCAACCCCATCTACTTCGAGGCTGACGACTGGACAGGTACGGGTATCCTGACCTACAACCTCAACGTTCACTCTATCGACAATCCCGGTGCCTATCAGCAGGAGGGCTATCGTCTGCACAAGTACGAGATTATCGGTGGTACTGACGACGGTACGACTGCCGACGATGTCGCCATCTTCCGTTATACCGACGTGCTGATGATGAAAGCCGAGTGTCTGCTTCGCCTCGGACGCGACAAGGATCAGGCTGCATCATTAGTGACTCAGGTCCGTCAGCGTGCCTTCAGCAGCAATCCCTCGAAGGCTACCCGTACAGTGGCTGACCTCGAAGGCGGTTCTGTCTATGCCTACGGACATGATGAATATACGGTGCCCGAAGGATCCACCTCCGGTTACAACGACTGGTCAACACATATCACCACTTTCGAGGGTGGTTCCGATATCGAACTCGGTGGTCTGCTCGACGACCTCGGATGGGAGTTCTGCTGTGAGCTTCACCGTCGTCAGGATCTTATCCGCTTCAAGATGACAGACGGACGCAGCGTATGGAATGGTAAGTCGTGGTTCTGCAAGGATGCTACCACCAGCACTACTTATACCATCTTCTCTATCCCCGATGAGGTGATGAAATCCAATATTAGTCTGAAACAAAATCCGGGATATTAAAAGGTAAAAAAGTAAAAAGGTAAAAAAGTAAACGATATGAAAAAGCTATCATATATTCTTAGCGGACTGCTGCTCTTCACCACTATCGGTATATTCAGCAGCTGCGGAGACAACGAGAATTACTGGGGTCTTCACAACTTGACCGATGAGGAAATTGCCGAGATGGAGCGCCAGCAGCGCATCAAGGACTCCCTGCGTAATGTGATCGACGCAGGACTGATTCTCACCTACGACGCTGAGATCACCATCAGCGCCAATTCCTACGACGGCGTGGATGTGCCCATTGATTGTGATGCTATAGCACAGTTCTTCGGCATTACCACCGAACAGTTGCTTACCGGCTCATTGGCAGGTGAGGACAACGGTATTGACATCATCGGATTCGCCATCGAAGGCTCTACCCATGCCGATAACATGACGATGAGTAACACTGGTGCACCCTGGGGGCACTGGTGGGATGCCAAGGGCGATGTCATCAACTGGGGCGACGGGGCTATGACCTTCGCTGAGTTCAATGCAGAGACGGGTGCTTTCTACGTAGGTCAGTTCCCTGGCCGTCTGGTAGAAGGAGAGAACATCACTTTCATTGAGGCCCTGAAGTATCAGGACAAGCGTGTGGCCATCGTCATCACCGCCAAGCCGCATGAGCGTGGTGAGGTGACAGCCCAGGTGGTGGCTACCAACCACCTGACGCTCGAGACAGAGCAGGACAACAACTACACCGCTGTTCCCGTTCCCGGCTTCGATGCAGCCGCTACACTGAGCGCTCTGGGTGTCGCTTCATTCGACGAGGTGGCTTGGGTGGCTGTTAATGCCGATGGCAGCTATGCTCAGGAGTATAGCGCCGATGCACCTGGATTCTGGTACGACAAGCTCGGCTTCTCAGGCTCATGGGGCGATGATGCCAGTGTCTATTCGCACTTCGATGCAGAGTCACAGGCCATCCTCATCGGTCAGATGCCGAATCAGATGGAGGCTGGTTCTACCGTTACTGTCAGCTTCGGTGCCCTGGCCAACAACAAGATTGTGATGAATGAGATCACTGTGAACATCACCGCCAAGGGCGATGTAGCCGGTGAGATCGTAGCCACCAACAATCTGACACTGACCTGCTCACCCAACAACGATTACGTCACCGCCGCCGTGCCCGGCTTCGATGCCGCTGCCACGCTGAGCGCACTCGGTGCTACTAACTGGAGCGAGGTGAAGTGGACCACTCCGACGGAGGATGGCTACGCCCAGGACTACAATGCCGACGCTCCCGGCTTCTGGTATGGCCAGGACGGCAAGCTCGGTGCCTGGGGTGATGACGCCAGCGTGTTCGCTCACTTCGATGCTGCCACGGAAACCATCGGTATCGGACAGATGCCCGAGAAGATGCCTGCTGGCTCGACTGTCACGATAGAGTTCGACGCTGCTGCCAACGGCAAGCTGGTGCAGAACATCATCACCGTCAATGTGGTAGCCTACGAGGATCCTGAGACGGCTCCCGCTGGCAACCCTGAGAGCATCGAGAAGGACATCACCCTGACGAAGGTCTATGACAACGAGTGGGGTGCTACTGATGACTTCGATGTGAAGGAGGATCTGCGCCAGGCCTTCAAGATGACCACCTATCAGATCTATAGCGCCATCAAGAGCGGAGAGCTGAAGATGTGGATCGACGAGGTGGGCAAGCCTGCCGACGATGCCGGCAACCCCGCTTATACAGGAGAGGCTCCCGGATACTGGCTCGACATGGAAGGTCAGGCAGCCTCATGGGGCTCTGGCAACGAGCTGGTCTATGTGTTCCTCGGCTGCTCTGAGACCGAACTCTACTTCTATGCTGCCAACCATCCTGAGCTGTTCCCTGCCGAGGGCGGTTCCATGAAGGTGAAGTATGTCATAGAGTGTAACGGTGTGACCGCTACGTACAACATCACGTTTAATATCACACCTGCCGCATGATACGTCTTGTAAAACAATCTCTCTTGCTGCTGGCTGCCATTTGTATGGCTGCCTGCAGCAGCGATGACAAGCAAGAGTCATTCTCTGCTCCCACCCTCTCCGAGACAGAGGTGAACGTGGAGTTCAACGAGACATTCTATTCGCTCACCGTCTCTTCACGTGCCGTATGGTCGGCCACCGTGGAGAGCGGCAGCGAGTGGCTGAAGCTTGTCAGCGCCAAGGGTGTGGGTGGTGCATCAGAGAAGCTGAGCTTCGAGATGACGAAGAACACTTCTAAGACACCTCGTCAGGCACTCATTAGCGTGGTCAGCGGCACTGCCAAGACCCAGCTGAAAGTGACTCAGGGCGGCACCACCATCGATGTGATGAGCGAGAGCGATATCCCTAGCTACGAGAAGTTCTACAAGCCGCAAGAGTTCAACTTTGACATGCTGCGCAGCGATTCCAAGTGGTCGTTCTTCCGCTACAAGCAGAGTGAGCACTTCTTCGTGTTCTGGGAGGCTGGCTTCGGCAGTGACCCCAACAGCAGCGAAGTGCCTGCAGAACTGCGTGTCGATATCGATGACCTGCTGGTGAAGGCAGAACAGTTCTATAAGACCAACATCAACAAACTCGGTATGGTGGTGACTGGTCAGGGCAAGAGCTATCTCGACGACTACAAGATGGAGATCTATCTGCTCTATCAGACCGAATGGCTCGCTACCGGCTCCGGCTACGACAATGTGATCGGTGCCCTCTGGGTGAACCCAAGCACCTGCCAGCCCGTAGGCTCAACTATCGGCCACGAGATTGGCCACTCGTTCCAGTACCAGACCTACTGCGACAACGTGCGCAACGGTGCTCCCAACGATTTCAAGTCGGGCTATCGCTACGGCTACGAGGGCTCGAACGGCGGTTGCGGATTCTGGGAGCAGTGTGCCCAATGGCAGTCGTATCAGGACTATCCTGAGCAGGCACTCAACGATGCGTGGAATGCCGTGTGGTACCAGCAGTGCCATCGCCATTTCGAGCACGAGTGGCAGCGCTATGCCTCTTACTATCTGCAGTACTACTGGACGCAGCTGCATGGTGACAAGACCTTAGGTCGCATCTGGAATGAATCGAAGTATCCTGAGGATGCCTCTGAAGCCTATATGCGCATCTTCGGTGTTAACTACGAGGACTACAAGAAGCAGCTCTTCGAGTATGCCCAGCGCTGTGTGACCTTCGACTTCGACGGTACTCGCCAGCACTTCACAACACAGAACAACAATTATAAGACCTCGCTCTATGCGCAGGACGGCTACTACCAAATTGGCTACGAGCAGTGCCCGCAGCCGATGGGCTTCAACATCATCAACCTCGACGTGCCCGCAGCCGGTACGAAGGTGACGGTACAGATGGAGGCCCTGCAAGCTGGCAGTCCGCTGCCAAAGGGCGATGCCGGTAATATGGTTGATGGCGACTTCCGTGTGGTGGGCAATACCTCTACCTATAATAATGTAGGTAAGGGTCAGGCTATCGCCTACGGCTTCGTGGCTCTGAAGCAGGATGGCTCACGTGATTACAGTGAGATGAACCTCACCGATGCAAATGGCGAGGCCTCATACACCGTTCCTTCCGGCACGCAGAACCTCTACCTCATAGTGCAGGGTGCTCCGAAGAGCTACCACCAGTGTCCTTGGGACGAGAAGGAAGAAACCGACATGCAGTGTCCCTACCGCTTCAAGATCAGCGGCACCGACCTCTACGGCAACTTCTCCATCGACGAGACGAAGGATCCTACGGATGTCGATTTCACCTACGACCTGAAGTGTGATGCCTCATCAGGCGACTATGTGCTCGGCACCATTCAACTTGCAGGCAACGACCTGAAACGACTGGCTCAGGCCTTCGTGATGCAGCCCTCTGCCCTCAGCGGTGCCACGCAGCCCATTGCCGCCAATACGACGGCAGAGCCTGCAGAAGGCAAGATCGTCCTCGGACTGCTCCAGCCTGACGGCAGCATCAACTACAGCTACACCGCCAATGCCGGATTCTACGTCAAGGCAGACGGTTCGCAAGGCTCATGGGGTGATAAGGATCCACTCTGGTTTGAGTATGGCAAGGATGAATTCATCATCACCTACGGCCACTACCCAGGACAATCTGAGGCTGGTAAGAGCTATACCATCAAGCCCGTTCTCGTCTATACCAAGAACGGCCAGCAATATAAGGCAACATTCAACTTGAATATGCAATTCTAAACCCTGTTTTTTAGGTTAAGGGGGCGGTGCCCGGACTTCCACATCCGGCATCGCCCCCATTCCTTTTGTTGTTCTGTCACAAAAAATTACGAAAAATACTGACACGATGAATTGTCTAAACCAGCTCCCAAATTTACCATAGACTAAACCTGGACTTTAGTTAGGGGAAAGTAGGACTTTCGTTAGGGGAAACTCCGACTTTCCCCTAACTAAACTCCGAAGCCCTGTTTTAGGGCGTTTTTTAGGTGCTTTTCGTGATTTTTATGATTGCGAATTATTCTTACAATATGATTAAGGAGCTTAAGGCCTCCTTATTGACGAATAAGGGTCCCTTATTGACGAATAAGGGCTCCTTATCGCAGAAAAAGCGGCATCCCTAACATTTTAGAGCTATATCTTTTATACTGAACAGGTTAGCGACGTTAGGGTTCTTTTTAATCCCTAACATATACCTCACACAACCCTCATGTTTTTATTTGTTGAGGAAAATGTTAATAACCGCACTTTTTCAGGAAAAACGGAGGGAAAACTTGCATATCACAAAAAAATGTTGTACATTTGTACCCTGAAAAGCACGCTGTGAAAAGCGCGCCAAGATTACTACATAAGGAGATGGCCTGAAGGAATAGGTTAGACTTTTGATATAATATAAGGTATGGCGAATAACAACATTCTGCCAGCAGAGACTCCAGGAGCCTCTCTGGACGGAACGCTCATCATCGAGCAGTTCCTCATGGACAACTACCGCTTCCGTCGAAACATCCTCAATGGAAAGGTAGAGTTTGCGATCCTGCCAAAGACGACTGATGCCGTCGATGGCAATACTGCCGATAACGTAGGCAGTCTCTCGTGCGACTTCAATGAAGCCGAATTAGATTACCGTCCTCTGACACAGGCGGCCCTCAACAGCATCATCATTCGTGCCAAGCGCGAACAGGTGCTGGAGAAGGGAAGCCCGAAGACGGAGATAACGGAGTATGTGACATCCGAGGAGGTGCCAGAGCACAATCCTGTGCAGGAGTTCCTCAAGAGCCTGCCCGAATGGGACGGCCAGAACCATATTGCCAAGGTTTTCGGACGTATCCCAGGCATCACCTCTGAGCAGTTGAACTACCTCACCATCTGGTTTCGCTCTGCCGTTGCCCACTGGCTTCAGATGGACATGCTGCACGGAAATGAGTGCGTGCCGACGTTCATCGGGCCGCAGGGCTGTGGAAAGACCACGTTCGTACGGCGTCTGTTGCCGCAGAGTCTGAGAGAGTACTATCTCGACCATCTGAACCTTGCCAACAAATTTGACAAAGAGATGGCGCTGACGAACAATCTCTTAGTCAACCTCGACGAGCTCGATGCCATCCGTACCTCACAGCAGGCCTCGTTGAAGCAGACGCTGTCTGTCAGCAAGGTGAACGGACGTCCTATCTTCGGACGCACCCAGGAGGATCGGCCGCGATTCGCTTCGTTCGTGGCAACCACCAACAACCGTCATCCGCTGAAGGATATTACAGGCAGCCGACGTTACATCTGTATCTTGATTCCTGACGGACAGATGATCGACAACACTGGCGAGATCGACTATGGCCAGCTCTATGCCCAGGTGAAACATGAAATTTGTGAACAAAAGGCACCCTACTGGTTCAACAACGACGAGGTGGCACGCATCCAGCAGCTGAACCAGAACTTCATGGAACAGAAGGACATCTCAGAAATGGTCTGCGCATGCTTCCGTCTTCCTGACAAGGGCGAGGCAGCCATGTCGATGAACGGTGACCAGCTGATTTCTGTCATTCTGGGTGAGTTCCCTACGTTGCCAAACACCGCAGGCACGAAGGTAAAGCTCGGCAGGGCGATGAAGGCTCTAGGCTATGAGTCGAAGTCGCATTCGAACATTCCGTTCTATCAGGTGGTTCCTCTGAAGAAGTCCGCATGACCTTGACGTGAGGGATCACGTGAGGGATACGTGACCGATATGTTAGGGATATGTTAGGGTTGAAAATTCGCGGAAGTCCGATAAACACAAGGTTTCCGCGAATTTTATGTTAGGGATGTCGTTGTCGCACCAATAATAGCAGCTATAAGGAAGCATTTTTCATGGGGTTTGGACGATATTTGCATCATTTTGGACGATTGTGTCAGTTGGTTTGGGGGGAAAGCCGTACCTTTGCAGCAGAAAATCAACTAACAACAAAAATGAAGAAGATCATCCTTTTTGGACTTATGGCCTTGCTGATGGCGGCTTGTTCGTCGAGTGACGATGGACTGGAGCCTTCGCCGGTGCCGCCAGCTCCCGTGCCAACTCCTACCGATGGCACCAAGACAGACTCTGCGAAGACGGATACCGCGAAGACGGAGCCCGAGACTGTGAAGTTTGCGGCGAAGTATCGTGTGGCGAAGATGACCATCACGACAGATGGTGGACAGGCTGTGGACTCGAAGGACAAGAAGGACTATCGCGCCTGTACCATTAAGATAGAATCAGATACGGCGGTGTGGAACTATGAGGGGCGTGGCCGGATTCGTGGCCGTGGAAACTCCACCTGGGAGTGGTACGACAAGAAGCCCTACCGCATCAAACTCGACGAGAAGGCCTCCATATTAGGCCTCTGCGAGGAAAAGGACTGGGTGCTGCTGGCCAACTTCCGCGATCCGACGAAACTGATGAACACGCTGGTCTTCGAGATGGGCGACAGGCTGGGCATTCCCTACCCAAACCACACACGCTGGATAGAACTGACGCTCAATGGAGACTATATGGGGCTATATCAGTTGACGGAACAGGTGGAGCAGGGCAAGAACCGCGTAAACATCGACAAGAAGGCGGGCTGGCTGCTGTCGTTCGACTCTGATGATGGACCGGAACTCTCACCAGGAGCCGACGATAACTTCTGGTCGCAGGTATATCGCATGCCGGTATGTGTGAAGAGCCCTGAAATAAGTGAAAAGATAGAAGTGAAAAGTGAAAAGTCTCTTATCGGCGATGCCAAGAAGGCATTGGGCGATCTGGAGAATATCATCCTCAGCCACGACTACGAGGCGTTGAAGCAGGTCTGCAACGTGCCTGTGATGATCGACTACCTGCTGATACAGGAGTATATATATAATGTGGAGGTGGCCGCACCCCGCAGCATCTTTATCCATAAGGACAGCGGCGACGATGCCCTCTGGACGTTCGGCCCGCTGTGGGACTTCGATGCGGGCTTCGACTTTGACTGGGGACACATGTACGACGGCCACGGCTATTTCGCGGACTATCGCGAGACGGTGCTCGGCACAGACCCAGCCCGACATATCAGCAATTACGACTATGTGCCGAGTTTCTTTACGGACATGTGGAAGAGCAAGGAATTTGTCAGCGATGTGAAGGCACGCTGGAAACAGATACGTCCGCGTATCATCAGCGAGTTCTGGGCAGAGACGAAACGCTATGCCGACGCTGCTGCTGAGGCGATGGAGTGTGATGCCCAGCGATGGCCCATCGACAAGAAATACGGTACGGAGATTAACCGTATGGAGAAATGGCTCAACTCAAGAGCGGTATTCATGGACAATATTGTAAGCAACTATCCAAGTGGAAACTGATATGAAACAAACAATACTATTAGCAGTCTGGGCATTAGCCTCTCTATCGCCCTTACACGCTCAGAAGAAGATCTACATCCCAGAGGATCTGCGTAAGATGGATCTACAGGCGGACACATCGCAGTGGTCGTTTAAGAGAAGCATCGAGACAGACGACCTTATCTTTATTTGGGAGCGGGGATTTGGCGATGACACCAGCAATCCACCGATGCTCGACGGTAAGCCGATGGGGTTTAACCTCAATAATCTGAGAGACAGAGTGCAGGAGTTCTATCACTTCTTTCGAGATACGCTGGGGTTTGTTCAGACCCCCTCTGACTCCCCCTATTTAGGGGGAGAAAAAGGTGAGGGAACCTACTCAGGGGGAGAAGCCCGTGGGGTATCAAAGGCAGATAAATATAAGATGATGGTGATGGTGATGTATTCGCTCGACGGCACAGCCTACGGCGGTACTTACGACAACTATATCGGTGCCCTTTGGGTGGCACCGAACCGCATCCAAGACACGAAGATGAACTGCATGGCGCATGAGCTGGGACATTCGTTTCAGCTCCAGATACCAGCTGACAGTGTGGGCGATGCCTGGGGAGGCAGCGGTTTTTTCGAGATGACCTCACAGTGGATGCTCTGGCAGGTGAACCCAGACTGGCTCACCGATGAGAACTATCACTTCGAGGCCTTCAAGGGACTTACCCATAAGGCCTATCTCCATCTGGAGAACATCTATCACTCGCCATTCGTGATTCAATGGTGGAGCGACCTGCACGGACGAAAGTCGATAGCAGAACTCTACCGACAGGGTAAGATAGGCGAAGATCCCGTGATGACCTATAAGCGGATGTACGGACTGAATCAGCAGCAGTTCTGCGACGAGATGTTCCGTGGCTATCAGCACTTGGTGAACTTCGACTTCCAGCATGCCCGCCGCGAGACGCGTCCCTATGCCTGCACCTTCACCTGCCAGCTCGACACCCTGTCGGGAGGTTGGCTGCGACCCGTCAATCTGCCGGAGGAGTACGGCTTCAATGCCATTCCGCTGCCGCTGGCGAAGCGCACACGCATCGAGATGGTGGGCGACCGCCTGCGCTATGGCTTCGTCGGGGTGACCACCGATGGCGAGACACTCTATGGCGAGATGAACAATCCTGAGTTCCGTGTGCCGAAGGGCAAGTCGCTCAGCCACCTCTATCTGGTCGTCATGGGAGCCCCCGTCGAGCACGAACAGCTCTACCGCCATCGTGGGCGCGGCGGCTATGGTTTCGAGAATGCTCCGGCACCCACGGTCTTCCCCTATCAGTTCCGAATCAAGAAGTAACCCCATCTCTGCTTCCCTCATGATCAGACACCATCGCCATCCCTTCACGGCAACTGCGGCCTTGCGCGCAGCAGTCATCTTGTTGCTCTGCGTCTTCCATCCATCGACGTCCTGCCGGGCCGTGCCCGACAATGTGCACTTCCGTAACATCACCATGGAGGACGGACTGCTCTCCAACACGGTGCGCAACGTCGTGCAGGATCGCTATGGCTTCATCTGGATGGGCACCGACAACGGCCTCTGCCGCTACGATGGTGTTGCTTTCCAACCTTTCCGCATCATTCCCAATGGTGTCGACCAGTACATCTCCTGCCTCACCCCTGCCGACGACGGCCTCTATATGGGCACGTCGAAGGGTGCCTATTTCTTCGACTTCCAAGCCGAGACGTTCCGCCTGCTGAAGTCATCACCACAGGCCGTGATCTATTCCGTCAGCCGGTCGAAGGAGGGGAACATCTGGTTCACCGTCCCCGGCGACAGCATCGGCTGCTACGATCCGTCGGCCGACCAGACGCGCTTCTATCCGCTACCTCCTCAGGCAGGCAGCAACCCGCATGTCTATGTCGACAACAACAATCAGGTGTGGCTGTTCTACGTCAATGCCAGCCGCATCTTGTTCCGGTTCAACAAGGCCACCCATCAGTTCCAGCCCATCGAGACGGGCGATATGTCCGATAGCGGTGGCTGCTATGCCTTCCTGCAATCGCACGACGGCACCTTCTGGCTGGGCACATGGACGGGCGGACTCTATCGCTTCAGCGAAGGCCATCAGGCCGAGCAGGTGCTCAACCCCCTGCTCTCGCAGGTGGGCAACCGCATCCACCAGCTCTACGAACAGCCCGACGGCCGCATCCTCATCGGTTGCGACGACGGACTCATCGACTTCAATCCGCCCGACCGCTCGTGGCATCTGGTGGGCGACCCCGACCATGCCGGCACCATCAACAACCGCTTCGTCTATTCCATTCTTCGCGACACCGAGGGCGGTCTGTGGTTCGGCACGTTCTACGGGGGTGTGAACTACATCTCGCCTGTTTCCGAACGCTTCGTCTCGTTCCAAAGCCGCGAGGGCCGGTGGGGGCTGCAGGGCAATGTGGTCAGCCGCTTCTGCGAGGATGCCAACGGACACATCTGGATAGCCACCGACGATGGCGGACTCTCCTGCTATCAGGGTGGTCATAGCTATGCGTTCATCGACTTCCCCCGCCGCACGTCGTTTGCCCGCCTCAATGCCCATGCCCTCTGCGTCGAAGGCAACGACCTGTGGATAGGCACCTATTCCGACGGCATCTTCCGCATGAACATCTCCTCGGGACAAACCACCCACTTCAATCGCCAGCATGGCCTCACCGACCTCAGTTGCTATGCGCTCTTCCGCGATTCGCAGGGCACCCTCTGGGCAGGCTCCATGAGTGGGATGAATGTGTTCAATGCCGCCTCATCGCAGTTCCAGCCGGTGAAGTCGTTCGGTGCCCTGACGCTCGACATCGACGAGGACCGTCGTGGCAACCTCTGGTTCTCCACTCAGGGCAGCGGCGTGTGGTGCTACCAGCGGGCATCTCGGTCGTGGAAGAACTACCGCCATCAGGCTGGCGACACGCTCTCGCTCGCGAGCGACCAGATCAGCTGCATCTGCATCACCGCCGACCACCGTCTCTGGGCAGCCACCGAGAGCGGACTCTGCCTCTACGATGAGGCTCACGACACGTTCACACCCGTTCATCTCGACATCCCCTCCAGCGACATCCGCGGCATCGTCGAGGACGGACAGTATCTCTGGCTCACCACCACCAAGGGCATCGTGCGCTACAACCAGGAGCGCGATGTGCTCACGTTCAATAAGTTCGACGGCCTCTGCAGCGAGCAGTTCCAACCCAACTCCGTGCTGAAGGCTTCCGATGGACGCCTCTATTTCGGAAGCGTCAGAGGCTTCTGTGCCGTCTTCCCCTATCAAATCAACGTCAACACCACGCCGCCGGCAGTCTTCATCACTGCCCTGCGCATCTACAACAAAACCATCGCCGTGGGCGACGAGCCGTTGCCACAGAGCCTTTCCCACCTGTCGCAGCTCGACCTCTCGCATCGCGACGACATGTTCAGCCTGTCGTTTGCCGCCCTGAGCTATTGTGCACCCGAGAAAAACCAGTATGCCTACATGCTCGAAGGCTTCGACAAGGACTGGGTGTACTGCGGCAACCGCCACGAGGCTTCCTATACGAACATCCCCTCCGGCACCTACACCTTCCGTGTGAGGGCCACCAACAACGACGGCACGTGGAGCACCGACGAGGCGCAGCTGAAGATCGTTGTCCACCCGCCGTTCTGGCTGTCGTGGCCTGCGAAGCTGCTCTATCTGCTCCTCGCCCTGCTGGCCATCTACAGCTACACCCATTTCCGGTTGCGCAAGGCAGAGTTGCGCCATCAGCAGGAGCTGCAGCACATCAACGACCAGGCGGAGGCAGAAGTCCGCGATGCCCGCCTGCGCTTCTTCACGATGATTGCCCACGAGATTCGCACCCCCGTGTCGCTCATCATCGGTCCCCTCGAAACCATCAAGCAGGGCTTGGCGTCAACTGGCCTGACTAGTCAGCCTCGCCTATCGGGTCAGCCTCGTCCGACTGGTCTGACCAGTCCGACAAGTCTGACAAGTCCGACCCGTCCGACAACCCCCACCACCCCCGCCAACCTGCCCGACCTCCTCAACATCATCGACCGCAATGCCCACCGGCTGCTCACGCTGGTCAACCAGCTGCTCGACTTCAACAAGGTGCAGCAGCAGGGCTTCACGATGCATTTCTCCCGCCACTCCATTGCCAACCTCATGCAGGCCGTCGCGGAGCGCTTTGAGCCCACCCTGCAGCAGCGCCACATCGCGTTCCATGTCGACTATCCTGCCGACGACTTCACAGCGGTGGTCGACGAGGAAGGCATCACCAAGGTCATCAGCAACCTTATGACCAATGCTACCAAGTACACCCACGACCAGATTCGGCTCTCCTGTGCGGTGGCTCCCGACGGTCAGACGTTCAGCATCAGCGTCACCGACAACGGGGCAGGCATCAGCAAGGAAGACCGCAAGAAAATCTTCGATGCGTTCTATCAGGCTCGCGACAACAAACCCGGCACCGGCATCGGCCTTTCCATCGTGAAGACCATCGTCGACCAACACGATGGCGATGTGCGTGTGGAATCGGAAGTAGGGCAGGGCGCCCGCTTCATCGTCACGCTGCCGGTTGAGCTGAAAAGACCCACCCCCCCGCCCCTCCCCGTAGGAGAC